>Ga0272448_1001823_pt1 | contig 28016 bp, 23 predicted proteins | sample YNPCB0191_FD_202220 | JGI IMG/M metagenome (GOLD analysis project Ga0272448, IMG submission 202220) | Hot spring sediment microbial communities from Yellowstone National Park, WY, United States - YNP-CB-019-1 | ecosystem: Environmental > Aquatic > Thermal springs > Hot (42-90C) > Sediment... | reverse complement strand
CTCCAGTATTTTCGATTATAACTTTTGTTATAACTTTTTCTCCTTCTCCAAACTCTTTTGGCTCATGCTGAATTTCCGTCTTAAGTAAGGGTGTTTCCTCACGGAGGGTAACAAGCATGTTTATCTTATCCTTTCTTCCCTTTTCTGGAATTAAAATAAAATCAATTGATGCCCATTCTTGCAGGCTCTCTCTCTCAGGAACAATCACATTAACTATTATTTCCTCTTTCTCTCCTCCATCAAGAACAATATCCTGCTTGTTTGCATAAATCCTCCATCCACCTGGTATTTTTCCTCCAATTGCTGTTCTATATTTCATTCTCTTCTTTGAGGGATTCTCTACCAAAATCGAAAAACTCCCTTTCCCACCCGGCGGGAGCTCGATGCTTCTTTCATCGCATGCTATAATTGTAGTTTTGCCTGTTTCCCTGCTTATATAGTATGCAACAAAAAGAAGAATGGCGGTAAAAACAACAAAAAGTATAAAACCTATGCCCCATTTGCTACCTTCTTCCACTGGAATTGTAACTGATATTGCTATGTAATCGGATGCATTTGCATTCGATGATTCCGCCTCAACTTCAACCATCTCACCACTCTTTGCATTTTTTGGAATTTCAACTGTTAAATTAATTGTTCTGTTTTCTCCTGGCTGTAATGTTATTTCTCTTTCTTCAAGACTACAACTCCAGTTTGATATTACTTTTAATTTATAGGTATCAGACAGGTCTCCTGTATTTTTTACACTGAATGGAACCGTCAAATTTTTTCCTGCTTCTCCCTCTATATTTTTCTCAAAAAATATTACAATCACTCCATAGTTAAATGAAGTAACTGTTGTATTTAGCCAGATTGAATCATATCCTGTGCTTCCCTGTGCAATTATAGTAATGTTAAGATATTCCCCTTCTTCTGCATCATAAGGAGGTTTAATGCTGACAATTGATGTATTTACTGAATTTTCCTCAACAACCAATTCATCTGGATTTATTTCAACCCACCATCCGTTGCTGTAATCTGTGGAAAGAGTTACGGTATCATTTTCCGCACCTGTATTATATATGAGTAGATTATATGTTACTTCTCTTCCAGGTTTTGTGCTTTTCTCATTGTTCCAGCATTCCAGGTTTATTCCCCCACCACCTATATCAAGTGGTATTGATGCGTAGGAAAGGGCATTTATCGAATCATAAAGTATGTTTGTATCAAATAAAGTGGAAAATACAGCCAAAGGGAGATATGAAGATATATCAACTACCTTTTCTATTTTTATTCCAAGCAAATGATTTGATGGTAACATATATTCAATATCATTTAAAAAAACAGTATCCAATTTTATGGTATCATTTTTTAAAAATAGCATAGGATGAGGGCTTGTTGAGGCAATTACATCAATGTCTCCTTCTGGAGAAATGTCAACGAGATATAATTTTACAAATCTTATCTGGAAAGGAATGAATGTAATTTTTGTGTATGCTTCCAACCAATAACCAATGCTGATATCACCACTTATTTTTATATCCTTTCCAACAGGTGGCATGGCCCATATAGCGGGCTGTTCATCAATATTTATAGATGAAGTGTATGCAGCTGAGGGGCGGGATGCATCCATTAATTTTACATCTGGATTATATGGATTTGGCTCGTCATGGAAATAATAGTAGCCAGCATTTGCATTTATTGAAATTGCAAATATTAACAACAAAGGGATTAATTTTTTCATCAAGTAAAATATGGAATGTTTATATATATTTTTGTTGTAAGCTGGTGCTGTTAACTTTAGCATTGCAGTACCTCCTGCAATGCTACTATGAATCTTTCATATTCATTATCCATTGTTATCCCTCTACAATAAAAAACTGGGGAGTTGCTGGATAAACTCTGATGGCTCCGGAAACAATCTCATGATAAATCCCGTATCTTTCCAGTATCAAATACTATGTTTCCATCTGTTATAGCAACAGATGGCAATTTTACATACATTTTTCGCATCGCACAAATCAATTTTTACAGGCCATGTTTGTTCTGCTCCTACTTATCATAAAGAAGAGGTGTCTCATCGATGACACCACGATAGGGCATGTTATCTGCGATGCTATTTTCTAATGCACTCCCAAATTTGTGCACAGATATAGAAATACGCTGTAAAGTATTATTTCCACTGGGGTTCTTTCTCTTATAACGAGGTATTTTTCTTTCAATAAATATTTCAATAATTGCATCCCATCCCTTCTTTGCATTTTATCACCAAATGCATCTATAGGATGGGATGCATATTTTTATCGAAAATTTTGGTTAAGTTAACAGCACCAGTAACGATGCAAAGATTTTTTATCTAACAAAAGAAAATTTTTTAGAAATTAAAGAAGAAATAGCAAAATTTTTTATTAAAGATGCATTTCCATATAATGGTAATAAAAGGAAGAGTAATTAAGTACGGAGATAATATAAATACAGATGTGATTTATCCTGGGAGATATCTTGAAATAACAGATGCGCAGGAAATGGCAAAGCATGCTATGGAAGATCTGGACAGCAATTTTCATGAAAAAGTAAAAAATGCGAAAATAATTGTTGCGGGCAAAAATTTTGGATGTGGCTCATCCCGCGAGCAGGCGGTGACCTGCCTGAAATATGCGGGCGTGGAGGCGATACTGGCAAAATCTTTTGCAAGAATATTTTTCAGGAATGCGATAAATGAAGGAATTGTTGCCCTTGAATTTGATACAGATAAAATAGAGGAAGGAGATGAAATTGAGATAAATGCTTCAAGCGGAAAAATAAGGAATTTGAGTAAATCGGAAGTTTATGATGTTAAGCCTTTGCCTCCTTTTCTGCTTTCCATAATAGAGAATGGGGGGCTTGTTAAATATATGAAGGTGAGAAAATGAAATATAAGATCGCAATGCTTCCAGGAGATGGAGTTGGAAAGGATGTGATGGATGCAGCCCAGATAGTTTTGAACGCAAGCGGGCTTGATGCAGAATACATCTATGGTGATATAGGATGGGAATTCTGGAAAAAGGAAGGAAACCCTCTGCCAGAGAGAACAATAAAAATTTTGAAGGAAACAGATTGTGCTCTTTTTGGAGCAATAACATCAAAATCAAAGAAAGAAGCGCAGGAAGAACTGGCAGAGCACTTAAAAGGAAAGATTGAGTATTCAAGCCCTATTGTAAAGCTACGTCAGATGTTTGATTTATATGCAAATGTAAGACCATGCAAGGCATATAAGGGAAATCCCCTGAACTACAGAGATGATATAGATATTGTTATATTCAGGGAAAATACTCAATGCCTCTATGCTGGTGTTGAATTTTATCCATTGCCAGATGAAGTTAGAAAAGCTCTGGAATTAAATAAGAATATGCTGAAATTCCATGATGTCCCAGCAGAGGACATAGCCATCTCTGTTAGGATTTTTACAAGGGAAGGATGTAGGAGAATTATTAAGAAGGCATTTGAGTATGCGAAAGAATATGGAAGGAAGAGTGTAACTGTTGCTGAAAAGCCAAATGTTATCAGAGAAACTTCTGGAATGATGATTGAAGAAGCAAGAAAGATTGCACAGCAATATCCAGATATAGAATACAAGGAAGTAAATATTGATGCATTAACAATGTGGCTGCTTAAAAATCCAGCAGATTACGATGTCATAGTCACATCAAATATGTTCGGCGACATCATCTCGGATGAGGCAGCTCAGCTCGTCGGCGGGCTGGGCTTTGCGGGAAGTGGAAACATTGGCACAAATTATGCTATTTTTGAGCCGACGCATGGCTCCGCCCCAAAATATGCGGGCAAGTATGTAGTTAATCCTGTTGGCATGATTGTTGCGGTGAGGATGATGTTTGAATGGCTTGGAGAGAGGAAGCTGGCGGATAAGCTCGAGAATGCAATTGCAAAAACAATTGAGGAAGGAAAGGCAAGAACATATGATATGGGAGGAAATACGAGTACGCTTGAAATGGCGGAAGAAATAGTAAGGAATATGGATTAAAATGAATAAAAGGTATGAAGAATATATTGAGACAGTATATGGACTTGTAAAAAAGAAGGGTACAGCAAGAACAAATGATATTGCAAAAAATATGAATGTAAGGCCATCAACCGCAACTGAAATGCTTCAGAAAATGGGAAAGGAAGGATATATAAGATATACAAAGTATAGGGGAGTAATTTTAACTGAAAAGGGAGAGAAAATTGGAAGAAAATTGGAAGAAAAGCATGAAATCTTGAGAAATTTTTTTATCTCAATAGGTGTGGATGAAAATCTTGCTGATGAAGATGCTTGCAAAATAGAGCATGTAACCTCAAATAAAACACTTGATAGGCTGACAAAATTTTTTGAATTTATTCAGAAAAATGAATTGTTGAAAGAATTTGAAACTCATGAAAATAGAGGAAATAGAGGAAGAGATTAAGAGAGCAATCTCTTTAATAAGAAGTGGCTATAGTAGAAAGTTAGTAATTGAGAAACTGAAGGATGTATATTTTCCAAGAGAAAAAATATTTGAAATGGGGAAATGCAGAATAAAATCTTCAAAAAAATTTCCATCTCAAAATCTCTTTTTTGATGAATACGGGCTGAGATATGCTACCCCACCAGTTGTTGCTGAATATAGAGCAAAAAGAATTAAAGGAAATGTGATAGCAGATGTAAGTTGTGGGGTTGGCGCCCAACTAATTTTTTTTGCAAAAAATGCAATTGCAATAGGAGTTGAGAAAGATGACATAAGGGCAAAGATTGCAATTTTAAATATGGAAATAAATGGAATAAAAAATTATGAAATTATTGAAGGGGATTGCCTTGATAAAAATATTGTAAAAAGAGTAGATGCAGATGCAATTTTTTCTGATCCTTCAAGAAAAGAAAAAGAAGGAAAAAGAAGGTTGCAAAGCCTGATGCCAAATCCACTTAAAGTTTATGAAATCTATAAAAAGAAGGTGGATAAAATAGCTTTTGAATTGCCCCCCCAGATTTCAAGAGATGAAATTTTACTGGAAGGAGAAAAAGAATATACCTCTCTTAATTTCAATTTAAACAGGCTTGCTCTTTACACCAATGAACTTGCTTCCTGCGGCACATCAGCAGTATCCCTGCCATCTGAAGAAAGAATAACTGACATGGATGAAAAAATTGAATTAATTTTTTCTGATAAAATTGGAGAATTTCTCTATGAAATTGATGTAACTGTTGTAAAGGCGGGTCTGGTAAGCAATTTATTTGGAAAGATAGGTTTTGATGGAAATTTAATTAAAATTGAAAAGAGGCGAAGTCTTGCTACCTCCCGCACTATTTACAATTCTTCTTTCTTGAGAAGATATAAAGTGATGGAAATATGTTCGTTCAATTTTTCCGAAATAAACAAAATTTTGAAAAACATGAATGCAAAGAAGGCAATTTTAAGGATGGAAATAGCACCAGAAAAATACTGGAATGTTAGAAAAAAAATTGAAGATGGATTAAAAGGAGAAAAAACATATCATATATTTAAATTCAAAGACAATGCGTTGATTGCTGAAGAGAATCAATAATCAATTCCTTCAATTGTTTCTCCTGTTTTTTCATAATAATGTTTTATATTTCTCATTTCAGTTACTATATCTGCAATTTCTATTATTTCCTTTCTTGCATTTCTCCCTGTCAGAATTATATTTGTTTCTCCCCTCTCCCTTATAAGATTTATAACATCCTCAACTTTTAAAAGATTTTTATCAACTACAACATTTATTTCATCGAGAATAAGCATAAATGGCTTCTTTTTAATTGCTTTCCTTGCAAATTCCATTGCTTTTTCAGCCATCTCAATATCTTCCTTGCTTGCCTCAAAAACGAAGGGCTTCCTACCAAATCTGGCTATATCTATATTCTTGACTTCAATCATCGCCTCTCCACTCTCCCTCGCCTTCATGAATTGAATAAAAACAACCCTTTTGCCATGTCCCGCCGCCCTGAGGGCACAGCCAAATGCGGAGGTTGTTTTTCCTTTGCCGTCACCAGTTAAAACTATTACCTTTCCTTTCATTTTTTGAAATATTCCCTTATCCTGTTAACTCCTTCCGCACTTATTATATTTGAAATTTCTTCTATTGAAGTTTTTCTTAACTCATCAACACTTGCTATTCCCGCATGCCACAATGCTTTTGCATCCTTTTCACCAACAATTTTTGAAAATTCCTCCATTATTTTTTTCCTGTTTCTGTAGTTCTCTATTGCCTTATGCAAACCTTCTGCCGCCAGATTGCTGCAATGCATTTTTATTGGAGGAAGCCCTTCAAGAGCATCTGCTATATCCTTCCTGCTTATTTTAAGCCCTTCATCAAGTGTTTTCCCTTTTGCAAGCTCACTGAGCATTGATGATGTTGCAATTGCTGCCGCGCATCCCATTGTTTCCCATCCAATATCAACTATTCTGTTATCATTCACTTTTATGTAAATATACATTACATCCCCGCATACCGGATTTCCAACTTTTCCAACCGCATCTGCATCCTTTAACTTACCCTTATTTCTCGGATTTAAAAAATGGTCCATTACTTTTTGTGAATACATTTTATTGCTTCTCTGTCAACATTTCTATATTTTTTGGAATTTTAGTAACTTCTCCCATTGCAGTTGCCACTATCTTCTTTACCTTATTTTCAAAAGCATGATCGAGCAACCTTTGGGTTATAACCCCATCAAAAACTATTACTTTCGGCTTTGTTTTCCCTACTTCCTCGATCAATTTCTCTGTTTCTATTCTTTTAATTTCATTTCCCTCATCATCAAGAAAAACAGCAGTATGCTGTCCTCTTACTTCTTCAAATATTTTTTCATATTCTCCAAGCTCACTCTTCTTTTCTTTTTTTATCCCCATGTTTTCAAGGTATTGCTCCGCAGGTATTTTATTTTTCAATGCTTTCATAACAAGCTTATATGACAATTCTTCAACCTCTCTGGTAGGAGGAGCTCTTGCAACAAAATCTATGTCTGCAACCTGAAGCAATTCCCTTAAAATAAGCTCTCCTCCTCTATCACCATCAACAAATGCAGTAGCAATCTTTTCGTTACATAAATCAATTATTGTCTGGGATATATTTGTTCCCTCAACAGCAATCACATTTTTTATTCCATGCCTCAAAAGATTTACAACATCATTTCTCCCTTCAACAATTATTATCGCATCGCTTTTATCAATATTTGGCCCCGCAGGCAGGCGCTCCTTGCCATAATATGTGATTTCCTCAACCTGAACAGATTGCCTTATTTCCTCAACCAAGTCGGGCATCTCTTCGTGCGCCTGCTTCATTATTTCAGCCAATATTTCTTTTGCTCTCTCAACAACCCTCTTCCTTTTTGCAATTCTTATATCTTCCACCCTGTCAATTTTCAATTCTGCCTTGCAAGGTCCTATTCTATCAACACTTTCTATTGCAGATGCTATCAAAACTGTTTCAACTTTTTCAAGAGCTGAAGTTAGTGTAAATTCTCCTTCACTTTTACCCTGAACATGCTTTATATCAACTTCTATTCTTCCTATCCTTGCCGATTTCTGCAAATCTCTTAAATCAAGCTCTTCGCCTATTAGCCCCTCTGTTTGACCGAATATTGCACCTATTACATCCGATTTATCCACTATTCCTTCAACCCTTATTTTTCCTTTAATCAAATATTTTGCAGCCGATGGATCGAGCGACAATGATACCACCTCCATAGTGATGGCTAACTATTAACAACAACTATTATTAAAACCTTGCGTTTGGTTAGGAACAAGCTCTGCCCCTTATGTTTTCCTTCATAAATTCTTTTAAAATTTGCTATGCTATCAGGAAAATTCAATTGTTTTGCCAGGTCAATTTTGATGTGATAGAACAATTTATATACAATTTTTTTATTACATGGTGAGAAGAAATGAGAGGAACGGGATAGCTTATTTTTCTCCTCCCCCCTTGCCTCTCCCTGTTCCTCTCGCCTCCTCATCTAATTTATCAAGAATTTCATCTATTTCTCTGTGTGTCTCTTCTATCGGACGATTCGTATATATTATATGCCATCCCTCTACAAGTTTAAGAGCTTTTTCCCTTACTTTCCTCAATTCTTCGAGATTTTCAAACATCTCTTTTTCTCCCCTTTTCTCAATTCTTTTGAGAGATTCCTCTGGTTCCACATCAAGGAAAAACATGTATGGTGAGGTAGGAAGAAAGGTTGAGAAAAATTTGTATAGTATCTTTGCGAGAGGAAATGGCAAATATGCAACTCCAACCAGATATCTTACAACAATAAATGTATCTGCCCTGCCATAAAATTTTCTTATCGAGCGAATAACATCCATTGCATAGTAGAATGATGCTTTAATATGATTTATTTTACCCCCTTCAATAAGGGCTTTCTTTGCCTTTAGCCCGTATTTATTATCATCTTCTGGATGGGAGCGAATTATAACCTTCTCATTCCTATTTTCATATCTTTCCTTAATCAGGTTTGCATGTGTGTCCTTGCCAGCCCCATCAAGCCCATCAACAACTATAAAGCGCATTTTATCCCATAGCAAAGAATTGAGGCAGTTAATGAAACAGTTAAGTTATCGAGCCCTTTTGGAGTTATTCCTTCAACAACCGTTGCAAAAAAACTTATAAAAATTAGCAGAAGAATTGATTGAATACCCTCAAAGAAATTATAGTAAAGCATTGCAATTGCTCCAAACAAAATAATTGCAAAAAACATACTCAACGAGCCTTCTATACTCTTTTCATCTCCAAATATTTTATACTTTCTCTTCCCGAATTTTGTTCCAAAAAGAGAGGCAAAACCATCACCATAAGACATTGCAACTATTCCTATTGCTATCAAAAATTTATCGTTAAAAAAAACATAGGCAAGGAACGTCCATGAAATTGAATAATATACCAGCCCCAGCCCATGCCCAGCCGAAGAAGCCTTACTCTTTATTTTTAATGGTGAATAAGGACTCATCAAAAAGGTGAGGGGTATAAAAGGTGCGGCGGCGAGAAAAGCCATTATATATCTATTTTCGAAGAGAGGAAGTATGAATAATATGTTTCCAACCATTATATGCAGGAATTTCCTGCTTAAAACAGGATAGCGAGAGAGTACTTTTTCTGATAGGATAATAAGAATAAAAACATATAAATAGACAGCTAGCAAGCCAATTAAATCCATGAAAATGAATACAATCTGAATATATAATTTTTTTAGGAAAAATATTTTAATCCTTCTTAAATTATTATCGATGCTTGTATTTATTCATGGAATGTGGTCTTATCCAGAAATATGGGAACCATTTGTGAAATATTTTGAAGACAGGAGATTTAAATGCAAATCTCCGGATTTGCAGGAAATAAACAAGATAAATGCATCTTTTTACGATTATCTCGAAGTGGTTAAAGAAAATGTCAGAAAAGGGGACATTGTTATCGGTCATTCTCTTGGAGGGCTTCTTGTTCAAAAAATTGCTGAAGAAAAGGAAATAAAAGCGGGTATTGCCATCTGTTCGGCCCCTCCAAAAGGGATAAAATTTGGTAAAAAAGCGATGCTTGCTTCATTAAAATATTTTCCAAAAATAATTTCAAAAAAGCCATTTAAACCGGATTTTTCTTTTGCAAGAAGATATATATTTAATTGTATAGAGGAGGAAAAAGCAAGGAAGGCATATGAAAAAATGAGGGGTGATTCATCAAAGGTCGCATATGAGGTAGCAATGAATAAAATAGCGGTTGATGAAAAGAAGATTAAATGTCCGATGCTTTTCATTGCGATGAAAGATGATAGACTATCTCCTCCAGATATGGTTAAAAAAATAGCAGATAAATATGGAGGAAAATTATTGATTTATGAAGGATGTCACTGGTTTATCGAAAAATGGGATGAAATAGCTGATGGAATTGAAGATTTTATACTTGATTTAAAAATTTATTAAAATTTATAAACAGAAAAGATTTAATTCTATGCAGGAACAGAGCAGGAAATATTTAATTTATCTTGTGATTTTGATGGGATCTGTTGCACTGCTTGACTGGTATCTTTCCACAGCCATAGCTGTTGCACTTCCACATCTGCTTGAAGAATATTCAATAAAGGATTTTGAATTTTCAATGTGGGAGGCATTGTATCTTATACCCACTTTGTTCATATTCTTGCTTAATGGATTGAACGATATAATAGGGAGAAAACTATCAATTCTGCTATTGCTCCTTCTAATGGGACTGCCTTCAATTGCCATTTTTTATTTTGCAAACAATTTCCATCTCTTCATGATTTTTTATGCAATCATAAACTTCGCTCTTGTTTCAAACATGTGGACAATACCAATGGAGGAAGAAGCACCGGCAAGCTCAAGAGGAAAGTTAATGGGTATTGTTTACAGCATTAGCCTGATTCCGCTGGCGCCAATTGCTTCATTTATAATAATTCCAAGATTTGGATGGAAAGGAATTTATGCTTTTGGTTTTGTATTCATGCTTCTTATTATTTTTGGTTGGCTTTTCATGAGAGAAACAAAAAGATATGAGAAAATAAAGGAGGAGAGGAAAAAAGGAATAAGAAAAAAACATTTTTTTGGGATAGGTGTTATAAAGAAGAAGGATTTCAGGTATATAGCGATAGGCACAGCAATATGGTTCTGCTGGCTGGCAATATCATTTCATCTGAAATATGTGGGTCATTATTTACAGGATATAAAAAATTATTCTCAAAACACATTTCTGCTTGTTTTCTTGGTTGCCCAAGTTCTATGCATATTTGCTGGATTTCTTGCAGGATGGATGATGGATAAAGTAGGGAGAGGAAAAACTCTTGCTTTCAGCTGCATTGCTGTTGCAATTCTTTTGATTTTAATAGATTTTTCTCCTGGAAACATTGTCCTTGCGGTATTCCCCATAACATATTTCTTTTTCATGTTTATGTATACATGGATAATAGTTTATCTGCCAGAGATATTTCCAACAGAGATAAGAGGCTCATGCCTTGGATGGACAACAACAACAGCCCGCCCCTCCTATATTATCGTTCCTCTTATAATATCTGGATTGCTCAGAATTTTAACTGATATGAAATTTTTCTGGACATTTACTGCGCTCTACCCATTGATTGCATTTCTCATTGTCATTTTTACAAAACCTTATGAAACAAAGAAAAAGGAACTTGAAGAAATTGAGGTAGAAAGAAGTTAAATCCTGCAGAAACTTTCCTTTTCATTCTTAAATGCTATTGCCATGTGGGGTGTATTAAAACAGAATCCATATTCTCCTCTGCTATTCATTGCTATTACCCCTCCAAGTCCATGCTCAAAAATCGCTAACTTCTTCATACCTTCTCTGCAGGCATAAAATACATCATATCCTTTCTCAATCAAATCACAAACAATTTTTGCAAGCATTGCTCTTAAAATTGCTTCACCATAACCTGTCGAAGATATACCCGCCAGAGGCGTTGCATATGTGCCCGCCCCAGGAATTGGTGTGTCTCCAACCCTCCCTCTTTTCTTCATTGGTGTTCCTCCTGTTGAAGTAGCACATGCAATATTTCCATATGCATCTACAGCAACACATCCTACTGTGGAAAATGCCATTGACGGTTTTGAATTATTGCTTTTCATTTCCTTCCATCTTTTGATTTCTCTTTCAGTTACTAAAACTTTGTTTTCAATTAGTTCAAAACCTTTCTCGCTCGCATATTTTTCAGCTCCATCCGCTATCAATATAGAAAAATTTTCCTCATCACATATCAACTTTGCAATTCTTACGGGATTCTTTATCCTCCTTACACCACATACTGAACCAAATCTTCTATTCTTACCATCAAAAACAATTGCATCAAGCTCAACTTCCCCTTCTTCATTTAAAAATGAACCGATGCCTGCATCAAATGTTTCGTCATCCTCCATGTAAGCAACAGCTTCAACAACCGCTTTTAGGGCACTTTCATCTAAATATTCATAGCCAATATCCGCCGCTTTTTTGCATCCTTTAAGGTGCGCGGAATGCAATTCTTTTGGTATATTCCATGCACCACCGTGAACAATTAATCCTTTCATGAAACTATTTCATCAATTTTAAGATATTTTCTTCCCGCTTTTCCAATTTCTTCTATTTTCTTTTTTTCATCTGGCAATATTGCCATCTGCAAGCCATCAATCATTTTTGCAACAGTATATGTATCCTGCCTCACTGAAAGAAGAGGTACTTCTTTTTCATTTGCCTTGGCAATTATTGTTGTGGGAGGGACTATGTTATTTGTAAGCAATATACATGAAGTATCTTCTTCAAGGCATGCTGTTATAACATCTGTCCTATCCCCACCAGTAATTATAAGCTTTTTACCTTTTCCAAAATCTGGATGCCTCTTTATTTCAGGAGCAGACAGAGCAGCTATAAAAACATTTTCAATTTCTTTGTTAAGCCCGCTTTCACCAGCAATAACTTTTGCAAAAATTTTTTCAGCGAGATAACTAACTCTTATCTTTTTAAGTTCTTCAATATATGGTAGGTAACCAAAAAATTTCATTTTCCTTTTCAAAACCTCTTTTTCAATCTCTTCAACATTTTCTCTAACCCTATTGATTATTATTCCCGCCTTTTTGGATATTTTTTCTACATAGCATAATTTATCAAGTATCTCATAATAATCACCGGATAAAACAAAAATAAGAGGCGCATCAACCATGGAGGCAAGTGATAATGCATCCATCCCTATAAATGCTCCATCCCATATATATTCTCCTCCTTCTATCATAAAAAATTCCTTTCCATATGAAAGTTTTTCATATCTTTTCATGAATTCCTTCTTTGCATCTGGATAAAAATGCAATATTTTTGAATGATGCAATCCAAGACACATCTCCTCGCTACTGTAATCAATGTCGAAAATTTCTTTAAATAGCAAGGTATCATAGTCAATAATTTTTTTACCCTTATGCACTGGATTGCTTCCTATGGGCTTCATATAACCTATTTTTTTATTCAGGCATTTTCCTATTGCTATCTCCACCACACTCTTTCCCGATTTTTTATCCAGCGAGGATACAACTATTTTTTTCATTTTTTCACCTTTATACTTATTCTCGCATCAATCACTTTCACACCTTTTTCATATACCATTAAAGGATTTATATCTAACTCCTGAATCTCATCAAATTTTGTAACAAGCATTCCTATCCTATAAATTGCATCTACTACACTTTCTATGTCCTTCCTCTTTTCTCCTCTAACTCCTTCAAGCAGAGGATATGATTCTATTTCCTTAATCATTTTTCTTATCTCATTTTTTGATGCAGGGGCAATTCTGAAAGAAACATCTTTCATTACCTCCACATAAACCCCTCCAAGACCAAACATTATAACCTTTCCAAACGAATCATCTGTCGTAGCACCAACTATTGTTTCAACACCTTTTTCAACCATCTTTGATATCTCTACCCCTCTTATCATTGCCTTTGGGGCATTTCTTTTGCAGTTTTCCATTATTGCTTCATATGCTTCTACTATTTCCTTTTCATCATCTATATTAAGTACAACACCCCCAACATCTGTTTTATGAATTATATCTTCAGAGATTATTTTCATTGCGACAGGATATCCAATTTTATTTGCATGATATATTGCTTCTTCAATATTTTTTGCAACAGCAAAAGAGGGTACATCTATATTGAGACATGAAATTATTTCTTTTGCCTCGTTTGAGAGTAATTTATCCCTTCCTTCTTTTATGACATTATCTATTATTTCTCTTATTCTTTCTTCATTCATCCCAATTTCCTCAAATTTGCTTTCTTCGGGCTTTTCGCAAACTTTATACAAAGCATATAGCGATGAAACAGCATCCTCTACATCACTAAATGCAGGTATTCCCCTCATATTTAAGGATTTAATCAAGTTACTTGCTCCTTTTCCTCCAAATATTACATAAAGCGCTGGCTTATTATATTTCGGGTGCGTTTCAATTATTGCCTTCTCTATTTCCTGCGGGGTTAAATCTCCAGCCTCACAGTAAAGGGCTAATATTGAATGAATACTGTCTTCCTGAAAAGCTCTTTCAAGCGCTTTTTTATAATCCTCTCCTCTTGCCTGCCCGGTAATATCAACTGGATTACGATATGAACCAAAAGATGGTATAACATCCTGAAAAGTTTTCTTAAGAATCTCCATATCATCAAAAAGACGGAGCCCATATTTTTCACAGGCATCCGCAGCTATAACCCCTAGTCCCCCTCCATTTGTAACAATAACCACATTTTCCCCAACCGGCTCAGGAGAAAGTGCTATGGTTGTAACCCAGTTAAGCCCGTCCTCAAGGCTCTCCGCCCGCAGCACGCCAGCCTGCCTGAAGGCGGCGCTGAATATTGCATCACTTCCCGCCAGCGAACCCGTGTGGCTTGCAACCGCCCTTGCTCCTACTTTGCTTCTTCCTGATTTGAGAATGATTATTTTCTTTTCACCGGGTCTTTTTGAGAGGAGATTTAAAAATTCTCGCCCGTTTTTCATGCCCTCAATGTAAAGAAATATTACTTTTGTTAAATCATCCTTAAAGAGATAGGAGAGGACATCCACCTCATCTATATCAGATTTGTTTCCGAGAGAAACTATTGCTGATAAACCCATATTTTCCTCAGCGGTTTTTCCAATCATTGCAATTCCAAGAGCTCCTGATTGAGTTACGATTGCTATATTTCCCTTTTTCACTTCGGATGGCCCAAATGTTGCATTTATCGGTGCAATTCCTGAATATATACCAAATACATTAGGTCCAAGAATACGCATTCCATATTTTCTTGCTTTTTCAATCAAAATTTTTTCTCCTTCAATGTTTCCAATTTCTGAAAAGCCGGATGTTATAACTACTGCAAACTTTGATTTTTTTGCAACATCTTCAACTGTATTTACTGCAACATTCGCTGGCACAACTATTAAAGCCAAGTCAATCTCATCATTTATCTCATCCATACTTTTATAAACTTTTAAACCAAGAATTTCCCCGCCATTTGGATTTACAGGATATATTTTACCTTTATAACCAGATAGAATAATATTTCTTAGCAGAGTATGCCCTATCTTGCCCTCATGATGGGATGCTCCAATAACTGCAACACTTCTTGGATTGAACAGCAAATCAAGCACAAATGTATAGCATATCCCTTATATATTTTTTGAAAAAAATTGTTTAATTTCTCGAAAATATCATAATACTTTTAGTTCCTCTATGTCATGATGTCTTTTTGCTATTTCCCTTATTATTTTTATATTTCTTCCATCTTTTCCGATTGCTTTACCTTTATCGTTTGGATTTACAACAACACTTGCTTTTTTTTCTTTTTCATCGAAAATTATTTTATCTAACTTAAATGGTTTGAATAAATTTACTATGAATTGCTTTATATCTGTGTCATATTCAACAATTCTAACTTCTTTCTTGAAAATTTCCTCCAGTTTTTTTATATTCTTTGCCTCTTTCCCAACAGCCTTTCCAAGCCTGCCCTTTTCAACAATAAATGTTATTCTGTCCTCCTTTCCAACACAATCAATTATTGGTGTGTGAATAAAACCCTCCGCTATGTTAATGTAATTCATTTCCTCCTGTGTAAGTTTTATCTTCATTTTATCCCGCAATTAATGAAAGAACACCTGATTTTCCCTCATCAATTATTGCAAGAGCACTTACTCCAAATGGTTTTTCACAAACATTTCCAAGCTCTATATTACTCCCATTATATACATATACCGGCTTATCCTTTGCAATGCTCATTATTTTTTCCTTTTCAATACAATCAGAAGAAATAACTATTGCCTTTGCTTCTTCTATCTTCTTAACAACCATCTTGCTACCAAAAATCACTTTTCCTGTTTTAACAGCTCTAAGTAATTCTTTTTCAATCATTTTTTCACCTCTCCCATCTTCTTTATATCTATTGCAAGTTCAACAGAACCTGTTCCGAGCTGAATTGGTTGGCCAACTATAATATTTTCCGCAACACCTTTTAATTCATCGATTTCACCGCGCCTGCTTGCCCTTAACAGATGATCTACGGTAATTTCAAAAGCAGCTCTTGCAATCACAGAGCCTTTCTCACCGCTGACTCCCTGCCTCCCTATGGGGCGAATTGTTCCGTCTGATGTCATTATATCTGCAACAAGCATTATATGGCGTATATCTACATTTAACCCCTGCTCCTGCAGCGTGGAATAAGCTTCATTTATTATTGCATTTCTCGCCGCCTCTATGCCAAGCACACGATAAATTGCATGGATATCATTCGTTGTTGTTCTTGTTTTATCAACTCCTTCTATTTCAAGAACTTCCTCAAAATTGCTTCCTTCAGTATAAATAACATATTCATCCCCCTCTCTCCTTATAATAGCCCTTTTTATCCCGTCCAAGCCTTTTATCTTTACACTTTTAACTTCTTCATGAACTCTTCTTAATTCACGATAGCTCTCCTCCTCGGGCATCACAAATATCTTATCTTCTTCTTCCTTAATTTCTATCTTGCTAACTTTATTCATTGCATCAATTATCTCAGAAATTTTTATTCCCTTCCTTTCCATTGCTTTTTTATCAGGAATTATAGCAATCCTCATATTGCTAATTTCTGCTTCTACATCCGCAACATCTATCAGGCGTGTTATTTCAATTTTATTTGCTATTTCCTTTGCCTTCTCTTTATTAACTTTATACATTCCTTCAAGATAAACATTCATCATTGGCGTAGATGGCTCACTCCTTGCATCTACTATTTCAATAAGCCTTGGCAATCCAAGAGTTACATTTATTTCAGCCACTCCCGCATAGTGGAATGTTCTCATCGTCATCTGTGTGCCTGGCTCTCCTATTGACTGAGCTGCAACAATTCCACATGCTTCATGTGGTTCAATAATGCTTCTATTATATTCTTCAATTGCGGTCTCCACAAACTTATCTATTTTACTCTCAAGCCCATTTTTCTCAATTTTTTGGACAAGCTCCTCTATTATTTTATCTGGCAAATATTCATTCTTTTCTTCCAGCAATTTTCTTATCTTTTCCTCAGTGCTAAATTCCTTTTTTGCCTTAGCCATTATGACCACCCTGTTATTGTATCTATATCAACAGCTTTTCCTTTAACGCTTTTCATCGGGTCAACACCATCTTCACCATAAATAAATTGAACTATCTCGCCCGTCGTTGTCCTTACAGTTCCATCTTCTTCAACCTTAACATTTTCAAGAGCATTTATAAGGCGGCGCTGCATATACCCACTTCTCGAAGTTCTAACTGCAGTATCAACAAGTCCTTCTCTTCCTCCCATCGAATGGAAGAAATACTCAGTCGGCTTCAGTCCCTTCTTATAACTTGATGTAACAAAACCTTTTGCCTCCGCTCCCAAATCACCCTTCTCAAAATGTGAAAGAGTTCTATTCCTGTAACCCCTATTTATCCTCTCGCCCCTCACCGCCTGCTGACCCAGGCACCCCGCCATCTGGCTGAGGTTGAGCATGCTTCCCCTCGCTCCTGACCTTGCCATTATAACAGCTGAGTTGTCCATACCCAGATGCTTGCTCGCTATTTCTCCTGTCTGGTCTCTGGCTCTTCCAGTTACACGCATTATCTCCATTTCAAGTGTTTCTTCGAGACTTCTTCCCGGTATCTGCTCTAACTCTCCGTTATTATATGCTCTTATAAGCTCTTCTATCTTCTCCTTTGCCCTTTCAAGTTGCTCTTCAATCTGCAATCTTGCCTCTTCAGGTATATCTTCGTCATCTATACCAGTTGTAAAGCCAAGTTTGCTAACAACTGTTATTGCCACATTTGTGAGTTTATCAATAAATTCACTTGCCTTATCAGAGCCAAGTTTTCTTGCTATATACTCAACTATCTCTCCTTTGAATGCACCAACACTCTTCTCATCTATTGTACCGCATATTAGCTCCCCGTCTCTTATGATCACATATGCATCGTATGGACATTTTTCCTTTAAACACTTTTCGCACCCAATGCATGTTTTTGCCTTATATTCAAGATTTATATCCTTTGGGAGGAGTTTGCTGAATATTTCCTTCCCATTCATTTTATCCTTTACTTCTCCTTTATAACCAGCAGATGAAAGAATATCTATCGTGTCTTCCTTACTGAATTCCCTGCTCTTATATGTAAGAAGAAAACAACCTGTAATATGGTCATGTATCGCTCCTATTATTGCTCCTCCAAATCTCGGGCTTAAAATATGCTCCTGCACCTTCATTAAAATTTCTGCTTCCGCCCTCGCTTCTTCGCTCTGCAAAACATGAAGATTCATTTCATCTCCGTCAAAGTCTGCGTTATAAGGTGGGCAAACTGCAAGATTAAGGCGGAATGTTTTATATGGCAAAATTCTTGCCCTATGAGCCATCATTGACATCCTGTGCAAAGAGGGCTGTCTGTTGAAAAGAACAATATCTCCATCCTGCAATTGCCTCTCAACTATTGAATTAATTTCAAGTTTTTCAGCAACAGCATCAGCGTTTTCGGGCGTAACCTTTATCCTCCTCCCATCCGCTCTTATAACATAATTAACCCCTGGCAAATAAGCAACACCCGCAGGCGGCGTTGGAGATGGGCCTCTCCTTACGAGTTCCCTCATTTTCTCTATATTGTAGGAATTTACTATCACTGGCACAGTTAACTCCCTTGCAACAACTATGGGCACGCCCACTTCATTTATGCTTATATTTGGATCAGGTGAAATTACTGTACGGGATGAAAAATTTACTCTTTTCCCAGATAAATTGCTTCTGAATCTTCCTTCCTTTCCTTTAAGCCTTTGCGCGAGTGTTTTTAATGATCTCCCGCTCCTATGCTTTGCTGGGGGTATTCCTGCGGTTTGATTATCAAAATAGGTGGTTATGTGGTATTGAAGAAGTTCCCACAGGTCTTCAACAATAAGCTGGGGGGCGCCGGCATCCCTATTTTCCTGCAATCTCTGATTTATTCTTATAATATCAACCAGTTTATGGGTTAAATCATCCTCGCTTCTTTCTCCTGTCTCAAGAGTTATTGAAGGACGGGTTGTTACAGGTGGAACTGGTAAAACTGTTAGTACCATCCATTCAGGGCGTGCAAATTCTGGATTTATATCGAGTAATTTTAAATCATCTCCCAGAGCTTCGCTAACTTTTTCCATCCATTCTCTTACTTCAGCAGGCGTCATTTTGTGCCCGCCTTCCCTGAAAGTTGTTGGTTTGTCAAGATCAACGGGCAATTTTTCCTTTCCGCAGTATGGGCATGTGGTTGTTTTTTCTGCATCTTTTGCAAGTTCTTTTGCAAGATATGATGTGCTTTCTCCTATCTTAACAGTTTTTTCATATTCCTTTCTGTATTTTTCCATTTCCTTTTCAGTAAGGAGTATTTTTCCGCAACCCCTGCATGTTGCTTTCATTATGTTATATATTGTTTTTACAAAACCAACATGTATTATCGGCATCGCAAGCTCGATATGACCAAAATGACCCGGGCAATCCCTAACTCCCTGCCCGCATGTCTTGCATCTAAGCCCTGGCTCAATTACCCCGAGCCTTGTATCCATAAGACCCATGTCAATTGGAAAGCCATCTTCGTTATATGTATCTGGAGTTATGACTCTTGTAGCGGACATCTTTCTTATTTTTTCCGGTGATAGCAACCCAAATTCAATTTTTCCTATAAGTTTCTTTGATATGCTAACCATTTAAACCAACCCCTTCAAAATTAATTTTGGTTCTATCATAAGAGACTGAAGCTCCTCTAAAAGTAATTTGAATGCATAGCTCATTTCAACAGGATATATTTTTGCATCATCTCCACATACCGGACATTTCAAGAATCCCCTTCTTGTTTTAAATGCGATGTGCCCGCAATTTTCGCAAACATATTGAACTGTTGAATCTGATTCATCGAGTAATCTTTCTTTTATTATCATCGATGCCCCATGTCCTATTAAACAGTCTCTCTCCATTTCTCCAAATCTCAATCCCCCTTCTCTCGCCCTCCCTTCAGTTGGCTGTCTTGTTAATATCTGCACCGGCCCCCTGCTTCTCGCATGGATTTTGCCAGCCACCATATGATGAAGTTTTTGATAGTATATAACTCCAACAAATATATCTGCAATATACATTTTTCCTGTTTCACCATCATAAAGAACTTCTTTTCCATTATGCTTAAAGCCATTTTTAACAAGTGCATTTCTTAAATCTTCTTCTGGTTCACCAGAAAATGGTGTGCCATCAATAAATCTTCCTTCCATACATCCAACCTTCCCACCTATCATTTCAAGCACATGCCCGACTGTCATCCTGCTCGGAATTGCGTGAGGATTTATTATTAAATCAGGAACTATCCCATCGGCAGTAAATGGTAAATCCTCTGGAGGAGCTATCAAGCCAATAACTCCTTTCTGTCCGTGTTTTGATGCAAATTTATCCCCGAGTTCTGGCAATCTTTCATCCCTTACCTTAATCTTTGCAATTCTGGCTCCATTCAATGATTCAGATATAACAACAGTATCAACAACTCCTTCCTCACCATGTCTTACTGTTATTGATGTTTCTCTTCTTTTCTGCGGCACAAGAACATCTGTTGGCTCTTCAAGGAAGCGGGGTGGCGATGTTTTTCCAATAAGCACATCTCCTCCTTTAACCTCGCACTCAGGTATTATTATACCATCCTCCGATAAAAAGTTATATGCATCCTCACTTCTCACTCCTCTGCATTCAGGGTCAGGAATCTCGAAATGGTCTTCCTGCCCGCCGGGGTAGCGCTGCTCTTCAGCAACATATGTTCTGAAAAATGTGCTTCTCCCAAGTCCCCTTTCAATAGATGCTTTATTTATAACTAAAGCATCCTCCATATTATATCCTTTATAGCTCATCACCGCAACAACAAAATTCTGACCCGCTGCCCTCCTTTCAAAATTTACATATTTTTGAGTAAATGTTTTTACCATAGGGACTTCTGGATAGTGAAGTAAATGCCCTCTTGTATCCGGTCTTTTCCTGTAGTTTGAAGCGCTGAAGCCGAGCGATTGCTTTCCCATTCCCGCCCCCATCGTAACTCTCGGTGAGGAATTATGCTCCGCATATGGAACTAAGCTTGCACCTACACCAAGAATACATACAGGATCAATTTCCATATGTGTGTGTTTTTCGGTAAGCTCTTCTTCATAAGCAGCTATATAGGCATTTTCTTCTTCCTCACAATCTATATACTCAACAATTCCCATTCTTATTAAATCACTCCACGCAAACTCTCCTTTCTTCACTTTTTCTCTCATTTCTTTTGTATATAACAATTTCCCCTTCTTTACAACCAATAACGGTCTTCTAAGTCTGCCAGCATCACAATTTACAACAACATCATTGCTATCCTCATAATAGCAAACATTTATTTCCCTATCAACATCACCACTTCTACGCCTGTTTCTTATTTCTTCAGCAAGCTTCTTTCCATCTGAATGAATTCCTATTAAATCACCGTTTAGATAAACTCTTGCACCTTTAAACCCCTTTTTAACTTCCCCAACTCCAAATTCCTTTAACTTTTCCTTTACTTTATCCTCCGGATAACCTTCTGATATCTCAACTGTAAGGGCAAGATGTTTTACGAGTCCACAATTTGGTCCTTCTGGTGTCTCATTCGGGCAAAGCCTTCCCCATTGCGTAGAATGTAAATCTCTTGCTTCGAAATGTGGCTGCGAGCGGGTTAAAGGTGAATTTACTCTCCTGAGATGACTTATCGTAGATAAATTCGATGTTCTGTCAAGCAATTGACTCACACCTGTTCTCCCCCCAACCCAGTTTCCAGTCGCCATCGCATGATGAATTCTCTGATCAAATACATCTTCCCTTACAAGATGCTTTATTTTTATCTCCTCAAATTCTTTCCCTCTTGCACACAATCTTTCAACCTGATATTTTAAATCTTTGCAGAGAGCAACAAAAGCAACCCTGAACAAATCTTCCATCAGGTCGCCGGCGAGCCTCAGCCTTTTGTTCGCATAATGGTCCTTGTCATCCTCTTCCCTATAACCGAGGGCAAGCTCCACCACAGCTTCTCCCATTCTTGCAAGAAATACACCCTTTTTTATTCTATCTGATGTTTCGCTTCCAAGATGCGGCAGGAGTGTTTTATCCAGCAACTCCTTTACTCTTTCCTTTCTATATTCTTTTGCCTGACCACCCGCTATTTTTTTCCCGAGAAATTCAATTGCTTCCTCTTCATTTCTAACTTCATATTCCTGTTCACATGCCTCTATATTTGCATAAATAAAAACCTCTGTCTCTGGATAGGAAGCCATGTTATCAAATATAGTTTGATTGTCAAGACCAAAAGCTTTTAATAAAATAAATAGAGGAACGGGGCTGGCAACATTTGGGAGAGTTGCCATCAATATCCCATCCTTCCTTTTTTCAACTGATACAAGCGAGCGAAAACCTTCTTTTTGAGAAAAAACCTTCGCACTTTCAACAACATATCCATATCTATCTGTTTTTTCAGTAAGAACACGATTTGGTGCAAGATCCTCGAGGGTAATTAAAACCCTTTCTGTACCATTTATTATAAAATATCCTCCTGGATCAAGAGGGTCTTCCTGCATCTCAATTAATTTATTTTCATATTCATCTTTATTCAACTTTCTTCCTGCTTCCTGCTCCAGAATTTCTCTTGATATATTGCATTTTTTGGATTTCACCATTATGGGGATGGTTCCTATCTTTTCTTCTTCGGCAAGGTCATATCTTTCCTTACCCTCAATCACAGGAATAAATTCGAGAAATACTGGTGCTTCATAAGTTAAATCACGCAACCTTGCTTCTGCGGGTGTTATAACATGCTCCTCCTCATTTGCTTCCTTTACAACAGGTCTTCCCACCCTTATTTTACCGAGCTTTATCTTATATCCTTCTACCTCTGGATGAATGTATCCCATTTCAAGTCTTTCTTCCTCTCCCTCTCCAACTCTTGTAGTATTTATTATTTCCTGGAGTCTTCTGTCGAGAAAGTCATTGTAGGATGCAAGGTGATGATTTACTATGCTCCTTTCTCTAAAAAAGGCATCTATTAACTCTCTCATTCTATCCCCTTTGCAACAACAAGGCGGTATACAACACTTTTTCCAGCGGTCGGGCTATTTCTTATAATCTTTATTACATCTCCTTCTTTTGCCCCTATTGCCTTTACAACAGGATCATCAACAATTATTCGTGGCAGGTTTTCTTTTGAAATATTGTAAGCTCTGAGTAGTTTTTCCACTTCTTCTTCTTTCAAAACTTCATGCTGGGGCACAAGTACATGCTTTAATATATCCAACTTCATCTTCCTCCCACTTTATATAGAACATATATTTTAATTTTTTGGCTTTGCTTTAAAAATACTTTTTATCTCCTCATATGGAGCATCTGTTTTAAAGGCAGATTTTGAGAAATGAGTTCTGCCTGCTTTGTAACCCATTAACCTTAAATTATTTATTATTTCAGATATTTTTGGCTGTTTTGCTTTGATTTCCCTTGCTATATGACTTGTCTCATAAAAAAGAATTGGGAGATTTTGCTCCTCCTTCCATATTTCTAATAGCTGGTTTATTTCTCTCCTTTTTCTTAAATCCTTTTTATTTAATATTTTTTCAATTTCATCTAAAAAAAGCGAGTTGTGCATCTCACCAATCCATAAAGGACCGCAGAAATTTTTATCCGGCAATTCTTCAAAATTGCAAAAATTCCATCCATCTTTCCAGTATGCCCATCCAACCTTATCCATCGTTTTGTCCGCTTGCCTGGCGCCTCTCTCCGCCATCCCGTAAATTCTGAAAAAATGGCTGTATGAATAACTCAGTATAGGGGAGAAGCTGTAATCAAAAATTGAAAGATTTTTTGCTATGAATGCAAGAAGTATTCTCATTCCTACTTCTTTCATTGCCTGTCCCCTCATGGGAATTGCTCCATATCTTCTTATGCAACTTTTTCTATATACCCCGCAGAGGGTGGCAATATCAGTTGCGGTGATTGAAAAATAGCCAGCTTTTCTCAGCCCATATGCAAGAGGGAAAATGAAATAAGCTGGAGAGCCATATGGATCAATATTCACATAATCATATTTATATTTGAGTAAAAGCTTTTTTACATCATTGCTGTGCATTATTACATTTACATTATTCATGGTAACATTTTTCTTTAGAATATCAGATGATAAAGGATTTATCTCATTTAAATGAACTTCTATCTCCCCATCGACTTCCTTTGCTATCCTTATCCCCCTTACACCAGTTGATGAAAATGCATCTAAAAATTTTTTTGCTCCTTTATTTGCAATAAACTGACAGAATATAACCTCTATGTCCCTATCAATTTCAAATGTCGGGTTATAAAAGCTTGGCTTTTTTTTGCCAGGACCCTTATATGCTTCAAATTCAAAAATATTTATTTCAGTTTTCCCTTCTTTTATCATCAAACTCCTTCTTCTTCAAGAATCTTCTCTATTTTATATGGCAGAAGATTCCTATTCTTCTGAGTAATCTCTAATATCCTAACATTATTTCTATTTCTTATTCCCTGCAATGTTGCATCTCTTGATTTCTTATGCAATGTTATCAATGCGGGTTTTTCACAATCAAGAACTTCTTTAATTGCTTCCCTGAACTTCTTGCTTTCCAATTCCATCTTACCGACTTCATCAACAACAACAATATCTATTCTATCATCTTTTATAGCTCTCTCTATGGCTGGTATGCCAAATTCATCAAGAGCTTTCAAGTTTATTTTGTATTTTCCCACCCTATAAGAAGAATCGATATCAACATGAGCAAAAATTCTTTCCTCTTTTGTCATTAAATCAATTATTTTAAATCCCACTCTCTCGCCATTTTCCTCAATTTCTTTTGTAATCATTCCTCCAAAAGTATATTTATCTTTCAATCTTTCCATAATTCTAATTAATCCCTCTGTTTTTCCAACTCTTGGCGCCCCTGTTATACCTATTTTTGGAATTACATCCATAATAAAAGTAAATACATTTAAATTTAAAAACAATATGTTTTATTTTGCTATAATGGGTATCCTTTTCCTGCACGAATTGCATTTTCCATCTTTCAAGCCAACTATTTTTGAAGAAAAGCCATGCCTTTCTATAAGCAAATTTTTGCAATTCGGGCAATAAGTATTTTCATAATCTCCATGAGGAACATTCCCTAAATATACATAATTAAGGCCTTCTTCATTTGCAATTTCATATGCCTCCAATAGTTTTTTTAAAGGTGTAGGAGGTAAATCATTCATTTTATAATGTGGATAGAAAGCAGTGAAATGAACTACTTGTTCGTTTCCAAGATTTTCTAAAACCCATCCACAAAACTTCCTTATCTCTTCCTTATCATCATTTTTTGTGGGAATAACAAGATATGTTATTTCTATATGAATACCTTTACTTTTATAACTTTTACATGCCTCAAGCACGGGCTCAATTTTTCCCTTGCATATCTCTTTATAAAAATCTTTGTTAATTGCCTTCACATCTATATTAGCAGCATCAATATATTTAGCTACTTCATAGATTGCATCCTCATTTATATAACCATTTGTAACAAAAACAGTATACAACCCCTCTCTTTTTGCAATTTTTGCCGAATCGAGGGCATATTCTATCCATATGGTTGGCTCATTGTATGTCCATGCAATTCCATCACAACATTTTTTCGCCCTTTCAACTGCTTCATGAGGCATGATTTCTTCGAGATAATATTCTTCTGGCTTTGCCTGACTTATTGAATAATTCTGACAGTGCATACATTTTAAATTACATCCTACGCTACCCAGAGAATAAACAAGAGTTCCTGGATAAAAGTGAAAGAGGGGCTTCTTTTCAATCGGGTCGGGGCTGGCGGAGGAAGCGCCCGCGTATATGAGGGTAAATAATTTTCCATTCCTTGCTTCTCTTACTCCGCATATTCCTCGCTTTCCATCCTTAATGACGCAATTATGAGGGCATAAAGTGCATTGCACTCCTCCATCTTTTGGAATCCAGAATTTTGCTTCTTTCTCCACAAAAATTAAAGCATGCATCTATAAATAATTTGGTTTTATACTCGGGTTCCAATCAAAGGAAAATTTTGGTATATAATATGGCATTCCTAAAATCCATAGAATTTTTATCTTTATTCCTATGTAATCGCTCCAGTAATTTTCATTCCATATATTAATTGAATCATCTCTTGCATTTGGAATATTATCAATAAAGGTGTTCCTAATTATTTTGTTCCCGGTGCAATTGATTCCCATATATACACCATATCTCTGATTTTTCTCTAAATAATTTTCTTCAAAAGAATTATTTTTTGAGTTTAAAAACTGCACACCTTCCATATTTTCCGATATAAAATTTTTTGATATTTTTGTATCAAAAGTTTTATAGATATAAATCGGGTAGCAACTTTTAGATACATTATTTTCCTCTATGAACCCATTTTTCCCCTCAATCCACATCCCGTACCACTGAGTATATGAAAAATTGTTTTTGATGATGCTAAAATTTTCAGACTTTTCAGCCCATATCCCATACCAGTTATTTATTATATCATTTTCATTTACCATCCAGCCTTTTCCCTCAATCCATATCCCAACTTCATTTTGCCTGATAATATTTTTCTCTATTTTGCTACTATTTCCAATTATAAATAGCCCTTTCCCGGAAAAATAAATTTCATTTTTATAGAAATAAAAATTATCCCCGTAGCATTTTATTGTTTCTCCTTTTTTATTTCCTTCTATTGAAAATCCTTCAATATAAACATTATTTGCATAAATCTCTATAATAGATGTTTTTATTTTTGCATTTTCCCCTAAAATTTTTAATGATTTATTTATGATAAGATTTTCTTCATAAAAACCTTCATGAACAATTATTGTATCTCCATCTCCAGAATCATTTATTGCATCCTGAATTTTTGTATAATTATTTGGCCCATTCCCTCCAACATGCAAAACCCTATCCATGTTAATCTTTCTATTTTTCTTTAATTGAAGGGTGGGGTCGCCAAAAATAATAAATTCTTCAGCCGCTTTTATATGAAATGCCATTGAAATGTTTTCAAAAGAAGCATCTAGATATCTATTCAATGCTTGGCCCCAAGCCTCTCCTAAATTATTTCTTTCTTCAATTTCCTCGCAGAATAAGACATGCAATTTCCCAAGAAAAGCATCCGTCAGGTTTTCTCCATGAATAATCCAGCACAAACCAGTTGAGCCAATGCTTGCAACAGCTTTTCCATATTTCAAGAATAGCCAGTTAAAGCAATTGCTCCTGTTGAATTGCGAAAGATGTGCTCCTGAAGTTAGAACAATTGGCAGGCATTCGTTTTTAATCTGTAAAATGTTGAATGATCTGTAAAATATCCATTCATTGCTGTTTTTTCTATGAGTTGCCCATAAATGATGATTGCCCGCCCCCTCAAAAACAATAAAGCCCGCTCCCTTATTTATTTCTTCATTTATTCTTTTACTGCTTAAATCATCTGAATAAATTTTAACAATTTCATAAATTTTAAGCCTATCTGCAATTTTTTCAAGAATATATTCTCCCTCAGCCACATTCCAGGGATCATTTGGATATAAATCTCCCCCACACAAGATAGCCCTGTTGCATGGTGGGCTATTTTCATATTTTATTATATTCTCTATAACTTTTTTTAATTCTTCTCTGTTTTCAGCTGGTATTCTTCCAACATATAAATCTGGAAGTAAATCAACTTCATCATAAAATTTTTTATCTCCAATTTCATGCTCATATTCTCCATAATAGCCATTATTGTTTGTATCCCATGAAGAAAAATTTCCTTTAGCATCATATATATCTGCAAAATATAAGTCGCTAAGGAAGCATCTTTCATATTCCCAGGAAGAACTCCTGTCATTCACCCATACATACCTTACTGGCATGTGCCACTCTTCCTTTAGCCCAGCTTTTCTCCCCCCTACAAGCATAACATATTTTATCCCCCATTCCTCAATTGCATTCTTTATGAAATATTTTATTTTTTCAGCAT
>Ga0272448_1001821_pt1 | contig 28033 bp, 18 predicted proteins | sample YNPCB0191_FD_202220 | JGI IMG/M metagenome (GOLD analysis project Ga0272448, IMG submission 202220) | Hot spring sediment microbial communities from Yellowstone National Park, WY, United States - YNP-CB-019-1 | ecosystem: Environmental > Aquatic > Thermal springs > Hot (42-90C) > Sediment... | reverse complement strand
CGAACCTGGCGACCGTCACGATGCTGCGGTCGTCGGGGTTGAGCAACTTCACCTCATCCGCCTCGGCAAACGCGACCGTCTTGCCGTCCGGAGACCACGCAACCGCGCCAAGGTCGTTTTCCACGATGGTCTCGGCCTTGAACTCGTCGCCGGGCCGCGCGATTCGCAGTTGCCGCACGTCTCCGGTCAGGTCGCCCAATATGACAGCAACGCGATTGCCTTTCGGATCGCTGCTCCGGTCGAGCACGCCTCCGCCCGTAGTGCGGGGAAGCCTGCCAAGGCACTTGCCGGTCAGATCGGCTTCCTCGACGCCCGACTCGTAGTAGCGGGAGAACTTCGCGAAGCGCAGGGCCAGGGTCTTACGGGCCGGATCGTAGCTGAACCCGGTAAGCTCACGCCACAGATCCCATTTCGGAAGTTGCGGCGCAACCAGACGCTCTCGTTTGGTTACGAGGTCGTACTCGGCCACCGATCTGGGGTTCGACTTGAGGTAGAGGAACTTGCTGTTGGATGTGTAGTTGGGGCAAGATCCCGCCACAAGCCGGGTAATCCTGGTGTCTCCGACCTTCCAGTAGTAGAGGTAGTTCTGATAGAACTTCGCGCCAATGCCCGCGAACAGGAGCGCTTTGGAGTCAGGAGACCAGGAGACTACAGGATCAACAAGCGCGCTGCTATCGTAACTCCCGTCCGACGTAAGCTGCCACGCGGGCACGAGCCTGGTAGTTTCCGCGCCGCCTCGGCCCAATACGGCCCAAGCGACGCCGGCGAGCGCTATGACAACAACCACCGCAATTCCAATCCTAATCTTCATGCTCTCGATTCTCTCCTGAATCTGTTCGTAACCCAACCGCCCGGGCTACTCTATCTCGTGCCTGATCCCGTCGAAATCCGTGTAGGACGAGGTATCGCTCTGCCAAAACTCCAGCGGGACCGGAATCTTGCCGCTGCCGTCGGGCACATCGATGACGTAGGTGGGACACGCCAGGCCCGACAGGACTTTGCGCAGCTCGGTCATGATGCGCCGTTCCTTGGCGAACTCCACTCGAAAATGGCCCGCCCCCGGCACGAGATCGCAGCGATAGATATAGTAAGGGCGCACGCCGATCTGCAGCAGCTTCGTGAAAAGCTCCCGCAGCGTATCGAAGTCGTCGTTTACTCCCTTAAGAAATACGCTCTGGGAATACAAAATCGCTCCCGCGCACATCAGGCTCTTGACGCAGCATATCGTCGGGCGCGTTATCTCCGAAGGATGCTCGAAGTGTATTCCCACATACACCGGCTGCCGGACTCGGCGGATCGCATCCAGCTTACGGCAGGTCACCAGAGTCGGATCGCTGACGGGCGCGCGCGTCCCTATGCGCATCACCTTCACCGATCCAACCGACGACACTTCGTCCAGCGCATACTCGAAGAGGGCGTCATCCGCCACAAACGGATCCCCACCGGATATGATGACCTCCGTCACATCGGGGTGTTCCCTTAGGTAACGCACCCACCGATCAACATGCGAGTGGTCGATTCGGCCTTGTTCGACATCAGAAACAAGTCTGCGCCGCGTGCAGAACCGGCAGTAAGCCGCGCACTCCGCCGTCAGCAAGCACAGCACGCGGTTGCCGTACTTGTTGATCATGCCGGGTACGACCTCGTGTTCCTTTTCGCGGAGCGGATCGGCATTACCGGAAAGCGCGTCGTCGAGTTCCATCGCGCTGACCTCAAACTGCCGCCGTATCGCGGCTTCGCACACCATCAAGCTCTCGATATGCTCGGATGTCTTCTCCTGCATAGCCAACCGGCTCCCATTAAGCACCTGATCGCCCCATCGTTCGGCGCTCGCTTGTCGCGCCGAAGACCTAACCCTCACGGCACGGCGCCATCACCGCGTCCGCCATCCCGTGAATCAACTTCTTGTCCTTGGGGCACGCAGTCGCCAGCACTCCCCCAAGCTCCGCTCGGCCGTCGATCACGAAGTAGTACGGGCACAGGCGGACCCTTGCCTGCATAGTTCGAATCTCGCCCGCCTCGTCATACTTTACCCCGATAAGCGAGGTATCTCGGAAGGGTTGGATCACGTAGGGCGTCTTGTCGAAGTTCGCCAACGCCTCGTCGACTGCCGCGGCCCAGTCTGACCCCGACATGTCTTGTCCGACCTTCACCCCACGGCTTCCCCACGCCAGCGGCGAGAACCCACTCGGCTTCAGCACGAAGCGTCGCTCTTTCTGGGTGCCTTCGCGGATTACTCGCCAATCTCGCACCGGCCCGCCTCGCCACTCGAACCCATCTATGCGAGCGTGCGGCGGCACCGGACGATTGTCCATTACGCAGGTCTGGGCGATCGTGCTCTTCAAGAGCGCGAACCGCTCTTCACCGAGCGCCTCCCGCCAATAGTCAATCAGCGCCGAGTGATGCACCAGCGCGAGTAGCATCTTTTCTTCGAGAAACGGCTTATACGGCGGCGTCACCGTCACGAACCTCTTCCGCGCTGCATACGCGATCAGCTCCGCCTTAGGGATGTTGAGCAGGTCGAAAAGCTCGAAGAATCGGTACAGCACGTTGATCCTGAGCCGCTGCCCTTCAGGCTCGATAAACAGCCCTTCCTCGGTGAATAGCACCTCGCGCGGATGCACTGCATGCGCGTTCACGCCCACCGCACGAAGCTCCCCGGCGAGGTATTTCATCTCCGGCAGATAATCCGCCGACTCATCCGACACCACAATGGCCGCCGCAGCCTGCGCATCCTGAGCCTGTCGAAGGGTCTCCGCAAATCTATCCCGAATCCCTCGCCCGCCCCCGACGATCTCATATCCCGCCTTCTCATACGCCGCCGACAGGCAATCGAGATGCCCGAACCCGCCCGGCACGCTGTCAAGCTCGGTGATCACAAACCCGTCGTCCGTAACGAGAATGTCCGGCCGGATTATGGCCGGCAGCGCATGTCTGTGGTATTTCATCCGCGCGTGTCGGATAAGTTCTTCGGGCTTGCCGATGTCGAGATAATCGTTGACCCAATCGTGCCGACCGCGAAGATAGAGCTCGTTTACCGCGCCATAGAACGCCAGCAGCGCATCGCCCAGCCTGTGCAGCGCCTCGATGTGTTCAGAAGACAGCAAAAAGGGTTGCGGGGAAATACGGTGAATGCGAGCAGAATCCGCGTGCTCTCCCGGTATGCGCCACAGACCTGCAGACCTGATGCTCTCCAGCACGATCCCGCATACGTCTCGCTCGATCACCCGGCAGTCCGCCTCTTCTCGCAACGCGACAACCCCAACCCCAAACAAGCTCAGCCTACTGCAGTACATGCCCGCCGCCGCGCATCGGGCAAACACCAACCGGACGGGCGCAAGCTCAGTTTAGCCGAACCTGCCTCAAAGGTCAACCCGTGCGAAACGTGCGGGCGCCGAGCGGCCCGGCGGCTGCATCGAAGAACCGCCGTGCCAGGCGTTTGGAGCCTTCGCCAGAGCGGAACAATAAGCCGAGCCGAGCCGTAATGATATAATCGCATGTGGCCGATAATGGACGTGTTCGGAGGATCCAGTGAGCCAGACCGATTCTACCCAACAACTCGAAACACTCAACAACAAGCTCAACCGCGCTCTGCGCCGCGTCGCCGCACTGCGGGAAAAGGCCAAGATTCTTGAGATGCAGTATAACGACGCGCGCGAACGCGAAGGCAACACCAACGAGCTCGTGAGGGAACTGCTGGAGCGGCAGCGAGAGCTGAACGTGATGCTGAACCGCGCCAACATAATGCTCAATCGCACCCAGGAGGCTATGGCCCTCACCTCGCTGGAGTTCAACGAGATGGTCAAGGCCCTGCCGGAACCAAAGAAGGCCGAATGGGCCGATAGAGTCGCGCGCGTCAATGAGCTTTTCAAACAGACCGGTGTGCAGGACGCCGAACTCGGCGCACTGGACGGCGGCGCTGAGAGTCCCGAGCAATCCCTGAACACCGACGAGTTCAAGCGTGAGTCCGAGGAAGCCTTCGGCCGCAAGCGCGCAATATGGGACCTCAAGGAAAAACACGATCCCCCGCGCGTCCACGCCGAAGTCGTCGAGGAAGAATCCCGGTCGGAGTCGACCTCCGATCCCATCCGCCTCATCGGCGAAGACAGTCCATCCGCGGATTCCGCTCCCGTCGCCGCTGCCGCCGGGCTCAAACACTGCGCCCGCACGTTCGATCCACGGCAGTCCGACGAGCAGCAGCCGCAGGAAGAGCCGCCCCGCCGCAAGTCCTGGTGGCGTCGTCTGGCGTGACAACCTTGTCATGCTGATCTGGTCGGGCATGCACTCGCCGCTTGACCACCCCGCTCGCACCGCCTACAATATCCATATTGATAAGGCGTTGCGTACGTTACTCGCGGGAAAAGGCCAAGAGGTGCTTTTCCTAATTTTGTATGTCTGCGGAGCAAGCACAAGATGGCTGATCGGCGAAGTATCGGCAGAACTCTGGCGGCGCTGGTCGTGTTCGCGTGTCTGACAACAACCGCGTGGGCCGCGTTCACACCGAGGGTAAGCTACGGCCCCTACGGCAAGGCGGCAGCGCTGCTGATCAACGGTCGCAGCGCGGCAAAGTTCGCAACATCCAACGGCGGTCTTTCGCCGCTGCAGCGCGCCAAGATTACCAGCGACCGGCTCGCCGCGCTCGTGGCGAGCAACTTCAACCCGAACGCGCTCACCGTCAAGGGCGACAGATATTCCGCCAGAATCTATGCCGGTACGCAGCTCGTATGCATCGCTACCAGCCGCGATGCCAAGCTCAACAACACCACTCCGCTCGGCCTTGCAAACGTGTGGGCCGCGAGCATCAGGAATCTGCTGCTGATGCCGCCGGTCGTCATAGAACCGGCCGAAATCACCGTCCCGCTTGGGGAAAATCGTCGTGTGGAGGTCGGCGGGGCCGCCACAGGCCCGATCTACGCCAAGATCGACAACGCCGATGTCGCGACGGTTGTTTGTGATCCCGCCGGGCGGTTGCTGACCATATCCGCCAAAAACCTCGGCAAGGCCCTCGTGGAGGTCTCGTGCGAGGGCGAAAAGGCGTCTCTGGTTGTGTACGTAAAGAAGTATGCGGGATGGCTGCCGCCCGTGTCGGTCGGCCAGGTCACCGGCAACCCCTGCCCCGCCTCGCTGGTCTGCTACTGCGCCAGGCAGGCGGTCTCTCAGAGTGCTTATCTCGAACCCGGCTCGCGGCTGGAAGTGGGCGCGGTGAATTGCCCGAACAAGGCTCTCGGCCCTGGCGACAAGCAGCAGATCAAGGTGGACGTAAGGATCGTCGGGCCGGACTACATACCCGTTGCGACGCACGCCACAGCGGAGGTGCGCAACGTCGTAATGCCGCGCCGAGATCCTGTCCGGCTCTTTTACTCGAACAACCCTGAAAGCATCACGCGTTACCAGTCGCTTTTCGTCGGCAAGCTCGATCCGGACACGCCCACCCGCATTCTTTACCACCATCAGAACGCGATGCGAAGCCGAGTGCATCTCATCGTCGAGCTGGTCAATCCCAACGATGCTCCCGCGACCGTTCGTGTCCACCGCGGGATCGCGCCCCCCTCGACGAATACTATAACCGTCGGCCACTTCGCGGGCTGCGAGTTTCTCAAGGAATGCGCAAGCGACATCAGCGTGATCGAAGTCATCCCCGCACAATCACGGCTCGTATTGGTATCGGACATGCTGGCTGCGAAGGAAACCTCCAGTGGGATACTGCAGGTCAACCAGCTTGCGGGCGATCCCGCGTATGTGCGCATAACCGCCGCCGAGCCCGGGGTGGATATGGTCTCGCGCGGAACAATCGCCCGGGCGTCCGATCTGCGCAACTACCAACTCTCGGACCACATCTACCCTTCGCCGGTGAAAAACCTGGAATACGAATACGTGGTCGGCGGGCGCTGGGCCTTCATCCCGATCGGCAAGCACGAAATCGGCGACACCAACGGCCAAAAGAAGTTGTACGGCAACTACGGCGTCACATACAACATCACGGTTCGAATATCCAACCCCAGCGGTGAGACCAGGAAAATTCTGTTCATATTCGACCCCACGGCCGGTCCCGCATCGGGCGTGTTCTGGATTGATGGAAAGCCGGCGACGGTCAAATATGCTCAGCCGCCCAAAGAAGTCACACTCCACGCAATCACCCTCGCAGCGGGCGAGTCGCGCACGGTCCGCATCACAACCGTCCCGCTCGCCGGCTCCAACTATCCCGCCACGCTGATCGTCAGGTCATAGCCCTCCCGCAGTGGATGAGATGGTCGGCACGCGGCCTCGCGAGTACGCGCGGCCGGTCGCCAACCTGTAAATTGAGACGTCTTGCCCTCCAGCCGAGCCGCCAAGAATCTGATAATAGGTGTAGACATTGCTAACGGCCGACGGAGGGCCCATGACCGAAGGCAAGGTAAGACTGAGCTTGAAGTACCGCCTGTTGTTCTATACCGGCGGCATGTTGTTTGCGACTGTTTCCTACATCGCAGGGGTGTGGGCCTACGGCGTCGAATCGGCGAGTTGGGGCGATGTACTCACCTACCGCAGCCTCATGCGCAACCTGCAGTGGTGTTTCGGCTCCCACATTGTCACGCTCTTTTTGTGGGAGTTGTTCTGCGTTGGTCTGGCGGGGTATATCGCGTATCTGTTCGACCGCGAGGTCTACTATCGGATGAAGGCCGAGCAGCGCGCCAACATCGACGGCGTCACGGAAGTCTACAACCATCGCTACTTCCAGGAACGGCTCAACGCCGAAATCGAGCGCGCCAACCGCTATGATCGAACTCTGTCGATCGTTATGCTCGATCTGGATCACTTCAAGGCGTTCAACGACACGTGGGGTCACCAGGAGGGCGATAAGCTGCTGAAGTGGTTCGCGCAGACGTGCAGTCGGTGCGTGCGGAACATCGACGTGCTGGCCCGCTATGGCGGCGAGGAATTCGTGGCGATACTGCCCGAAACCGACCTGGCGGAGGCCATGACGGTCGCCGAGCGAATCCGCGAATCCACCGAAAAGCAGAGCTTGATGGCGTTCGGAAAGAACCGCGGGGTGACGGTAAGCGCGGGAGTCGCAACGTTCCCTCAGCACGCCCGAACCCGGCACGCTCTCATCCTGGCAGCAGACGCGGCGCTGTATTCGGCAAAGAACAAGGGTCGCAACCGCTGCGTCGCCTACGACGAGAGCTGCAACCGCCTCTGCCACGCGCCGACAACACATGTGAAGGCGATGCTTGGGTCCGAGGACCTGGCAGCCATCGAGGCGCTGGCCGCGATAATCGACGGCCGCGACGCTCACGCGCGCGGGCACTCGCACGCGGTCATGGAAATGTCAGTGGCGCTCGGCGAGAAGCTGGGAATGTCCGCCGAAGAACTCGACTGTCTGCGCTCGGCTGCGCTTCTGCACGATCTCGGCAAGATCGCCACGCCCGAGGAAGTGCTCGGCAAGACCACGCCGCTCAATCCGGAGGAACGCGCACAAATCGAGCTACACGCGGGGATGGGCGCGGTCGTCCTGAAGCGCATTCAGCAGATGAGCTCGATTCTGCCGGGAATAAAGCACCACCATGAGCGCTTCGATGGAAAGGGCTACCCGAGCGGGCTTGCTGGCCACAACATTCCGCTGCTTGCCAGGGTCCTTGCGATAGCGGATGCTTACGACGCCATGACCAGCCAGAGACCCTACCATAAGCCCATGAGCCACTCGGAAGCCATCGCCGAACTCCGCCGCTGCGCCGGCACCCAGTTCGACCCGGAGCTGGTGGAAGTGTTCGTGCAGTTGATGGAAGAACGGGAGCGCAAGGCGGCATAGGACCGCGAGCTGCGAATTACGTGCTTACGATACGTATGCGAGAAAACGCCGCCGCGCTTCCAAAAGCCCGACTCAACACCCCGTCCCGCAATCGAAACCAATCGACGCGCCCGCGGAGGTAATGGAGATTGCCCGCCGCAGCGTCGAATCACGCTGCGACCAGGACAACTGCCAACCCGACGCAACCTCCTGCGAATAATGAAACTACCCGAACCCGCACCGCCCCAACGCGCCCTACGATCGCATTCTCCAGCACGAGCGACCGGGGGACATCCACTTTCACCGCGCCATAACCACGCTCTACCCTAAATGCCAACTAGAAATAATGGAGATTGTCCCGGAGCGCGGCCGCCGAGCCCGGTTCGTTGCCCAAGAACGACGAATTCCCGCGTTGGAAGCCGCCTTTCGCGCTTTCGCTTCCTTCGCGCTTCAGCGACTAGGTGCTCTACCCGGCAGGCACGAGTTTGGGTTCTTTGGTGGGTTGGTCTTCGGAGGCGAGCCGGACGGAGATGATCTTGGAGATGCCGGGGTCCTGCATGGTGACTCCATAGAGGTTGTCGGCAGCTTCCATGGTGGCGCGGTTGTGGGTGATGACTATGAACTGCGACCCCGGTCCCGTCGAGGGGTCGGCAAAGTCGCGCAGGACCTCGACGAAGCGCTCCACATTGCTTTCATCCAGCGGCGCATCCACCTCGTCCATGAGAACGAACGGGCTTGGACGTGCCATCAGCAGTGCGAAAACGAACGCGCACGCGGTCAATGCCCTCTCGCCGCCGCTTAGCAGCGCCAGATCCTGAAGTTTCTTGCCGGGCGGTTGGACAATTACGTCGATTCCGGTTTCGAGAAGGTCGTCCGGGTCGCTCAGTACAAGCTCCGTCTTGCCGCCGCCGAAGAGTCGCTTGAACATGAGATCGAAGTTGGCCGCGACCGTGTTGAAAGTAGCCACAAACATCTCCCGCGTGTTGGAGTCGATTTCGCGAATGGCGGCGTTGATCTGGTCGCGAGCTTCCTCGAGGTCGGTGCGCTGCGCAGTAAGGAAATCCCACCGTTCCTTGATGCGCTCGTACTCCGCGATAGCCCCCGTGTTGACCGGCCCCATTTCCTTGATTTCGCGACGCAGGCGAGCGACCTCCGCGGCGGCACCGCGCTCTATTTCGATGTCTTCCGGCCAAGCGAGCGCCTGCTCGACCGATATGGAGTACTCTTCGGCAAGACGTTCGGCAACCGAGCTTATCTGCACCTCCAGGCGGGCCTCGCGGACGTCGGCGTCGTGGGTCTCGGCAATCAGCTTGTTGCGGGTGGCGGACGCGTCGCGAAGGCGCGCTTCGGTCTGCGCCGCGGCGGCGTGCCGGGCGGTGCGTTCGGCCAGGAGCTTATCCAGATTCGCGTCGGCGGCGGAAAGAAGCTCGCGCTGCAGCTTGATCTCTGCCTCGACCGTCTCGGACTCGGTCGAAAGAGTGGTCGCGGTTTCGGCAGCCGCGTCTAGTGCGGATCGGCGAGTCTGAAGTTCGGATTTCGTGCGATCGAGCTGTTCGCGGGATTCAGCGAGCGCGCGGCGAATTGCCGAGGCTCGTTCGACGGAAGCAGCCAGCTTGACTTGAAGCTGCGTGAGCTGCTCGCGTGCCTGCGAGCGGCGCTGCTCGATCGCTTCGATGTCTTGTTGAGCGCCGGCGACCTTTTGATCCAGGTCCTCGTTTTCCCGGCCGACGGTTTCCAGGAGTTGGGCAAGCTCGGCGGCGGTCCTGGATTCATCGGCGAGGAGCAGTTCCGCCTCGGACTTCTCGATCTCGGCGGTTTCGATCTGCCTTGCCACGCGCTCGGACTCCCGCTTGGAAAGCTCCGCTGCGTTCGTCAGTTCCACGTGCGAGGTCCGCATTTTACTGATTTCGAGTTCGGCGGATGCGATGGAAGCGGCTAGGCCCGATAGCCGCCGCTCAGCGGACTCGACGGACTCGGCAAGCTTGGCAGCTTCCTTTTCGAGTGCAGAAAGCTCGACAGTCAGTGCGTCGATTTCCTGCTTGCGCGCGAGCAACCCGCTCGATTTGGACCTACGGGAGCCGCCCGTGATGGCGCCGGTGGGCATGATCAGCTCGCCGTCGAGGGTGACTATTCGATTCCACCCGTTCAGCTCGCGAGACAGCGCAACAGCATCGTCGATCGTCCTTGCCACCACGACACGTCCGAGCAGGCTGCGGATGGCAGGGTCGTATTTCGCGTCGTAGGAAACCAAGTCGGAGGCGGCGCCGAGGAAGCCTTTCTGCCGGACGGCCTCAAATCGCGCCCCGCCAGGCTCTTCCGGGCGCATGTTGTCGAGCGGCAGGAATGTGGCGCGGCCGCATTCGTGCTTCTTGAGATAAGCGATGGCGCATTTGGCCTGATCGACAGTGCCGGTGATAATGTCCTGTACGTTTGCGCCAAGCGCAACCTCTATGGCGGTTTCGAAGCCTTTCGGGACCGTGATAACGTCCGCGACCACGGCGAATTCGCCCACGAGCTTGCCCGACCCGGCAGCGGCGAGCACGTTGCGAACGCCTTCGAAAAAGCCCTCGTGGGACTCGGCCATCTCGCGGAGAGCGCCGAGTCTGGACGATCTGGCGGCAATCTCACGGGTAAGGTCTGCATGCTTGATGTTGAGATCGGATAGTTCGGACTGGGCACGGTCGCGGTCGCCGATGAGGGCGGCGAGTTCGGCAGTCAGGCGCTGAATCGACTTTTCAAGCTCGGCGGCCTGCGCGGCGGATTGTTCGGCTGATTCGGCAGCCTCGCCCTGCTGGGCGCGCAGGGCCGCGATCTCGGAGGTTTTCCTGGAAAGCGCGGACTCGAGTTGGGCGATGCGGTCGCGAGAGTTGGCAAGTGCATTGCGCTTGGCCGCGATTTCCTTGGCAAGCTCCAGATAGCCGGCCTTCTGGTCACTGACCGCCCGGCTGGCATCTTCGAAGAGCTTGTCAAGCTCGGCAAGCGCCCTGGTCCTGGACTCTACCTCTGCTCGAGCGCCGTCGCAAGCCGCAGTGCAGGCGGATTCGTCCGATTCGAGCTGCGCGATGCGGGCCGTGGTCTGTTCGATGGCTTGGGTCAGCGCGGCAATCTCGGAGTCGGTGCGGGCAATCTCGGATTGGGCCGACTTGAGGCGCTCGGCGAGCAGTTGGGCTTTGTTCTCCAGGCGAGCGACGTTGGCCGACAGGTTGGATTGGACGCGCCGGGCAGCGTCGGTCTGCTCTTCGATCTTTTCGAGCATTGCGGACTGCTTCTCGCGCTCGGCTTCGAGATCCTCAACGAGGCGATCGCATTCGCTTATGCGCTCGGCAGCGCCCTGCTTGGAGCGGCGAATCTCTGCCAGCGACTCGGTGTGCCGGCGAAGGTCGCGGATAAGTATGCCGATTTCAATCTCGTTGAGGCGGGCGCAAAGCTCGTTGTAGCGTCTGGCCTGCTCGGATTGAGCGGCAAGGGGTTCGAGTTGGCCGGATATCTCGGCCATGATGTCCGAGACGCGGTGGAGGTTGGCCTCGGTCTTTTCGAGCTTGCGCAGGGCTTCCTCCCGGCGGTAGCGGTATTTCTTGACGCCTGCGGCCTCCTCAATGAGCTCGCGGCGGTCCTCGGCCCTCGCAGAGAGCACGGAATCGATCTGGCCCTGGGTAACAAAAGAGTAGGCCTCGCGGCCTATGCCGGTGTCGAGGAAGAGCTCGTAGATGTCACGCAGGCGGCAGCGGGTCTTGTTGATGAAGAACTCGCCCTCGCCGGATCGGAAGGCACGGCGCGTAATGGTGACCTCGTTGAAACCAACGGGAAGCGTGCCGTCGGAGTTGTCCAACGTGAGATTGACCTCGGCCATGCCGAGCGCGCGCTTGTGTTCCGCGCCGTTGAATATGACATCGGTCGCCTTTTGGCCCCGAATGTTGCGGACGTTGGACTCGCCCAAGACCCACATAAGCGCATCGGCGATGTTGGACTTGCCGCAGCCGTTGGGCCCGACGATGGCGGTAATGCCTTCGGTGAGCTTGATTTCCGTGGGCTCGGCGAACGTCTTGAAACCGATGAGCTCGATTGATTTGATGAACATGAGCTATGAGTCCGTTGAGGGCTAGAAAAGGATAGCATTACAGACGAGCAAGGTCAACGGGGAGTTGAGAGTTCGGAGTCGGCAACGGTGGGATCGGCGTTCGTTCCGGTAAGGATGAACGGCAAGGCGGCCCGGTCGGCGGCCGGGCGCAGGTAGACGAACCAGTAGACGACGCCGACCCCCAAGCCGCCGATGATGTTGCCCAGAGTGACGGGGAGAAGGTTGTCTGCAAGAAAGCTGGGGACGGTGATGGGTGCAACGGGATGGGTCGCGGTGAATCCTTGGGTATGGCAAAGCAGCATGGCGTAAGGGACGAAGTACATGTTGGCTATGCTGTGCTCGAAGCCGAGTGCGACGAAAGCGGTGATCGGGAAGATGATGGCGAGTATCTTGTCGGTTACGGTGCGGCCAGCGTAGCACAGCCATACGGCCAGACAAACCAGAAAGTTGCAGAGGATGCCCGAACAAAAGGCGGTGCCGAAGGGCAGGCTCAGCTTCTTTGCGGCTATCGAATAGGCAGTCGCGCCCACGGCGCCGCCGCCCAGCTTCCAGTGCCAGGCGAAGTAGGCGAGCACGCAAATGAGCAGCGAGCCGACGAGATTGCCCATGTAGACGATCGCCCAGTTGCGGGCGAGGTGAGCCGGCCTCGCTCTGCCGCACAGCACAGCCATTATTATGAGAATATTGCCGGTGAACAGTTCGGCGCCGCCCACTACGACCAAGATCAAACCGAGGCTGAAACAGAGGCCGCCGACGAGCCTTGCCGGGCCGATGGGCACAGGCGGGATTCCACTCACGACGGTTGTGTAGAAACACGCACCGAGCGCGATAAACGCGCCCGCCAGCACGCCGAGGGCGAACGTCGATGGGAGAGGTCCGCTCGCCTTACATGCGCCCGCGTCAACGGCCCTGCATGCCATCTCAGGGGGGACATGAGCGACAAGACGATTGCCAGACTCCATCGACGACCTCCGACGTGTATTTTAGCTCCGAGTGAGGCAGGCTGTCTGGGAGGATTGTAGCGGGTGCCTGGTAGAATCGTGCGCGACAGGGCCCTGGGAGACTGTTCAGTCTTCTGGGAATGTCCAGCCCGCTAGCCCTGAGTGCGAAACGTATCGAAGGGCGGTCAAGGCTCCACCGCGCTTCGATAGGACCTTCGTTGGCGGTCTACTCAGCGCTCGCGGAGTTCCGTCCCGCAAGACTGAACAGACACGGGTCTTGGCTGTTGGAGGAAGCAGTGTGCAATGATGACGTATACTATAGGGGCCGGCTGCTGCGAGGCGGTCGGCGTCTGGAGGCATACGAGGTATCGTTCAATGGACATTCGATTCTGGCTCGACAGCACTCTCAGCCGAGTTTTTCCCGGCACTAAGGCTCGCAGGCGCGACAGCCTCGATTTGCTTGCCGCACGAGGGGAGCGGGTCTCGTTTCAGGCGTGCGTCAGGAACCCGCGGAATACGCACGTCAACGCGCGGGTAACGGTCTTGGCCCCTGATGGGATCGACGTGACGACACGGCGGGTCGGTTATGTTCCGATGAAGCACCACAACCCCGACGACGTCGGAGAATGGGACGGTATCGGTCACATTCCCGGCCTTGTCCCCGACCCGCTCTACCCGGAAGACTCCACCGTGGTGGGCCCGCTCGAAACGCAGTCGTTCTGGATCAACGTATCCGTCCCCCCCGACTACCCGCCCGGCGATTACGCGATTGTGGTGAACTTCGCAGTCGACGACGCACTCGCTCGGGTGCTCATTGCAACTTTGAGCGTGTCGGCAGTCGTGATAGACCGCTCGAACCCGTTCCCGGTCGCGCACTGGTTCTACGCGGACGCGTTGTGCGACTGGTATAAAGTGGAGCCTTACGAGGAGCGGTTCTGGGGCATAGTGGAGCCGTATATGCGCGACGTGGCCTCGCACGGCGGAAGCTGTCAGTATGTGCCGCTGTTCACACCACCCACCGACGGCGTGAAACGGCCACATCAGTTGCTGAGGGTTACCACGCCTCGCAAGGGCCGCTATGCGTTCGACTTCACCGACGTGCTGCGGTGGATCAAGCTGGCTCGAAAGAGCGGGGCGACTTACTTCGAGTGGACCCATTTCTTCACTCAGTGGGGCGTCAAGAACGCCCTTCGCATCTATCGCGACAACTCGGATCCAAATTCGCTTCTTTGGCCGCCGGAAACCGAGGCCACTTCGGAAACGTATCGCACGTTTCTCGCGCAGTTCCTGCCGGAGTTTCACAATTTCCTGAAGGCACACCGTCTCACAAAGTGCTCCATATTCCATGTGTCGGACGAGCCGCACGGCGATGAGCACCTTTCCAACTACCGCGCCGCTCGTGCGCTTCTGAAAGAATTGGCTCCGTGGATGGAGGTTTGGGACGCGCTGAGCGACATCCGGTATGCTCGTGAGGGTCTAACTGACCACCCGATCCCGAGCATTTCGGTGGCCAAGCAGTTCGTCGAGGAAGGCTTCGCGGCTTATGCGTATTTCTGCTGCGGCCCGCGTGGAAAGTATCTCAATCGCCTCATGGACACGCCCCTTGCCAAGATTCGAATGTCGGGCTGGCTGTTTCACCGGCTCAAGGCGCGCGGGTTCCTGCACTGGGGCTACAACTACTGGTACAAGAGCCAGACACAAGAGCTGATAGATCCGTTTACGGAGCAGTCGGGAGGAATCTGGCCGGCCTGGCCGTATGGCGACGCGTTCGTCGTGTATCCCGGCCCGGACGGGCCGCTGGACTCGATCCGGTGGGAGGCGTTCGGCGAGTCCATGCAAGACATGGCGCTCCTGCGGACGCTGGGCATCGATGCGGACGATGCCGTTCTCGCGGGGATCAATGACTACAACGACTTTCCGTTCAGCGAGTCGTGGATTACCTCGGCTCGAAAGACGCTGCTGGAGGAGAATGCGTGCACTGCTTGAGTCTGATCATCGGGTCCGCGGCCCTCTGCGCGGGCGGCACGTATGACGAGGCCTTTCGTCCGCAGTTTCACTTCACACCCAAGCGCAACTGGATGAACGACCCGAACGGTCTGGTCTATTTCAAGGGCGAATACCATCTGTTCTTCCAGCACAACCCGCTCGGCATCGACGGCGGCAACACGAGCTGGGGCCATGCCGTCAGCCCCGATCTTGTCCATTGGACCGAGCTGGAACCCGTCCTGCGGCCCGACTCCGACGGCGACATCTGGTCCGGCAGCGCGGTCATCGATTGGGAAAACACCGCCGGCCTCCGACAGGGCAAGGAGCCGGTCATCTGCGCGTTTTACACGGCGTCAGGCAACCCGTTCACACAGCGCATGGCCTACAGCACCGACCGCGGCCGAACATTCACAAGGTACGACAAGAACCCCATCCTCGGCCATATCGTCGGAGGCAACCGCGACCCCAAGGTCTTTCGGTATGCTCCGGGCAAACACTGGGTCATGGTTCTTTATCTCGACGGTGACGAATATGCCATCTTCAACTCCGTCGACCTGACCCACTGGACCCAAACGTCGAGCCTGCACTTCCCCAACGACGGCGAATGTCCCGATCTCTTCGAACTGCCGGTTGACGGCAATCGCGCATCCGCGAAGTGGGTATTCGTCGCCGGGTCGGGCCGCTACATCATCGGCTCGTTCGACGGCAAAAGCTTTGTGCCGGAGGCCGGCCCCTTTACTGGTGACCACGGCGCGCACTACTACGCCACGCAGACATACAATGATGCCCCGGACGGACGTCGCATACAAATCGCTTGGATGCGCAACCTCGGCGGCTATCCGGGAATGCCATTCAACCAGCAGATGAACTTCCCCTGCGAATGCACGCTTCGGACGTTCCCGGACGGTGTGCGAATGTGCCGCACGCCGGTAAGGGAGATCGAGAAATTGCGTGTGAAGCACTACAAGTGGCGGGACGTGACCGTCAGCCCCGGCGAGAACCTGCTTGCCGGCGTCAAAGGCGAACTTTTCGACATCAGCGCAACTATCGAGGTCAAGGACGCAAAGGGGATCGGTTTTAGGCTCCACGGCCGGGAAGTAACCTACGACCCCGCGACACACGTCCTCACGGCCTTGGGCCGAACGGCCGAACTGCTACCCGGCGACCGGGTGAGTCTTCGCATCCTGCTCGACAGAAATACACTCGAGGTCTACGCCGAATCCGGCCGCACTGTACTGTCTTCGTGCTTCATTGCCGATGGTAACAGCGGTCTTAGCCTCGTCACGACCGCTGGCCGCGTGAAAGTAGCGGCGATGGACGTCTACGAACTCAAATCCGCCTGGCCCAAATGAAACCCGGACCTGTTCGGAAACGGCCTGGGCGCGGTCCCGGTGTCAGAGCTCCGGCCAGTATTTGCGGATCAGCGCAGCGGTCTTCTTGACGCCATCGACCTGATCGCCGCCGCCTTCGTATTCGATCGAGACGGCGCCGGCGTAGTTGGCACGCTTCAGCAGGCCGAGCAAGTATTTGTAGTCCATGCCGACCGCTTCTCCGTCAGGCGTAAACTCATGGCACTTCGCATGGACGTGATAGGCGTAGATCGCCAGCTTGGCCGACTCCGTGTTGCGCCGCTCGGCCGGCCAGTTGCCGAAATCCAGGCACGCCCCAACCCATGCGGGGTCAGTTCCCTTGATAACTTTGAGGATCGCATCGGCGTTCTTGGATACGCCGCCATGATTTTCGATGGTGATTTTGACGCCGAGCGGCTTGGCGATCGGAAGTATCTGATTGAACGCGTCGATGACGCGCTGCACACCAACAGTGTCATCGACGTCTTGGCCCTTGCCGGTTCCGCCCAGGTTGATCCGCACCACGGGCGCGCCCAGATACGCCGCAGCCTTTAGCTGCTTGATGTCCTCTTCGATCTGTCTTGTGCGGGCCGCATCGTCAAGTGTGGCGATATTGCCCTCAATTATGAAGCCGGTGATTGTGACGCCCGCGTCCTTACAGGCCTTTTTTATGGAGTCCAGATACGGTTTGTCGTAGGACTTCATCCAGATCGAGTTGTAGCAGATCCCCGGTATACCCAAGTCCTTGAGCAACTTCGGCGCTGTGAGATAGTCGAGCTTGCCGGAACCCATTAGATCTCGGAAGCTATATGTTTCACACGATAAGATCGGCATTTTCCTGCCCTCCCCGCCCATCGCAGCCGAGCACATAACGCCCAGCAGCAGAAGGATAAATAGATAACTTGCTATCCGCATGTCAGCCTCCTGAAACCGCTCAATCTTTAATTGACGGTTGCCCGATATACTCCCGTCCTCGCTGTGATGTACAGCACGGTCTTGTCCTTGTTTCCCCACGCCAGGTTGGCCGGCGTCTCCGGAACGGGGATCGTCTGCAAATGCTTGCCGTCCGAGTCGAATATCCACACGCCGCCGGGACCGGACGAGAATAGCTCTCCGTTCGGGCCGATCTTCATACCGTCCGGCACGCCCGTGTTGGGAAATGTGAACACCACTTCTCCGCCGGAAAGTGTGCCGTCCTTGCCGACTTTGAATACGCGGATATGCCGGCGGCTCGACGAGTCCGCGATATAGAGCCTGGCCTCGTCCGGCGAGAAGCATAGGCCGTTGGGCATATCGAAGTCCTTGACGAGCAGCTCCAGCTTGCCGTCGGTCTTGATCCGATATACGCCCTTGAACGCCAACTCCTGCTGTTCCGGCTTGATGCCGTATGAGGGATCGGTGAAGTAGATTGTTCCGTCGGACTTGACGACGACATCGTTCGGCGAATTGAGCCTCTTGCCTTCGTATTTGTCCGCAAGCACGGTTATCTTGCCGTCTTTCTCGGTGCGGGTGACGCGGCGGTTGAAGTGCTCGCACGCGATGAGCCTGCCCTGCTTGTCAAAGGTCAGGCCGTTCGAGCCGCCGCTGGGCTCGCGATAGACGTTCGGCTCCTTGACTCTGCCGTCCGGGCCGAAGGCGATCTCATATATCCTGTCCGCCGGCGTATCGCTGAAGATCAGGGTTCCCCACGGGGTCCACACCGGCCCCTCGGTGAACTTATAGGTTCCCGGCAGTCTTTCGACTTTCCACCCGTCACAACGCCCCATGACGCCCGTGCTCCCTAGCGCCAGCCCGCAAGCCAGCACCAACCACAAACCCTTTTTCACGTCACAACCCCCGATTCTCGACTATATCTTGTAGGTCTCCGGCGGTATATCGATCCACCGCTTGGCGGCCATGGCCTCGTTGGCCTTGATGGCGGCGACGCAAGTCTCGAGTCCGACCTTCGGCGAACAGTAGGGCTCGTGGCCGTCGCGGATCGACAAGAAGAAGTCCTCCAGTTCAAGCGTGTAGGCGTCCTTCTTGAGTTTGGCGAGCTCGGCGATGGCCGTGCCCTCGGCGGCTGCCTTCTGCAAGCGCGGGGACTTGCTGGCGTCGAGGACGATGCCGGTCTTGCCGCCGGTCTGCTCCTTGTGAGCCATGCTCTCCCATATTTCCTCGTCGGTTTTGGGCTCGCGATAGAACATGCACCGGCCCTCGGAAAGCACCATAGTACCCTTTGTGCCCATTATCTGCTCTGTCGCCCCGTCGAACTGGTTCGTGCAGATGGATTGGTAGGTGAGCTTCACGCCGCCGGGATACTGGAAAACGACCTGGACGTTATCGTCGATGTCGCGACCGTCCTTCCAATAGTCCAGCCCGCCGATCCCAACCACCGCGCACGGGACCTCGCCGAGCACCCAGTTCACCACGTCGATCTGATGGCTGCCGAGCTCGGCCATAAGTCCCTGGGAGGACTTGCGATACAGCCGCCAGTTGGTCAGCTCTTCGGTGGAGTCCTTGGGGACAGGCCGGCGCCAGCTCGCGTTGCGGTTCCATTGCGCGCGGACGTGGGTGACCTTGCCCAGCAAGCCGTCACGGATCATCTTGCAGGCGTGCTGGTAGTTGGGGTTGGATCGCCGCTGATGGCCGATCTGCAGTTTGCGGCCGGTCTGCCGAGCGACGCGGGCCATGTGCTTGGCCTCTTCTATCGAGTAGGCCATCATCTTCTCCGAAAATACATGCTTGCCCGCGCGAAGGGCATCGATCGCTATAGGTGCGTGCATGGCGATCGGCACGGCGCTTATAACGGCGTGGATGTCCTTGCGTTCCAGCAGCTTGCGGTAGTCGTCGCAGCCGTCGGCGCCCTTCGCGATGTCGAGGGCGCGTTTGAGGTGGCTGGGCTGAATGTCGCAGCATGCGACGATCTTGACGTTGGGTATCTTTACCGCGCGTTCGAGCAGTATTCCGCCCTGGCTGCCAATTCCTATGATCGCGGCGTTGATCGTGTCGTTCGGCCCGATCATCTCAGCCGAGGCGTGCGAAAAGACGCCCGCCGTGCCGATGCCGATGGCTGCCGCCGTGGCCACCGATCCCTTCAGAAAGTCCCGTCTGGTAATTGCGTCCATTTCCTTGCTCATCACTTTCTCCCCCATGCTTTACTCGGCAAGGGCACGAACACCGCCCTGACGCCTTCGTGCTGCGCGCAATACCTGTCGGCAAACTCCTTGCCGCGCAGATAAAATGCCGTTGCCAGCGCGTCCGCCAGCACGGGATCGCGCGCGACTACGGTCACCGACGCCGCCTCGCTGCGCGCCTGGTCGCCCGTAACCGGATCGATAATGTGCTCGAACCGCTCTCGGACACCGGGGTCGCGCTGGGCAGGGCCGCCCGATGTGGACATGGCCATGTTGTTGAGCGTGATGGTTCCGACCCGGCGAGCAAGCTTCGATGGATGTCTGATTCCGACATTCCAGCCGCGGCCGTCCGGTCCGGGGCCGATGCCTTGAACAGAGCTTCCCCCGCCGCTTATAAGCGCGTTCTCAATGCCGTATTCAGTCAGTATAGACGCCGCTCGACCGACCGCGTAACCTTTGCCGATAGCGCCGAGATTGATCCGGACACCTTCACAATCGAATCTGACGGCGTGGGTTGCTTCGTCGAGCAGCACGTGCGCCATACCTACCTTCTTCAGTGCCGCCTCGATTGCCTCCCGGTCGGGTTCGATGCCCGTCCGTTCGGCCTTGCGCCACAGCCCGACAAGCGGTCCCGCCGTGACATCGAACGCGCCTCCGGTGTCGCTCCACACCTGTTTGGCCGCGCGCAGGACCTCGAACACGTCCGGGCTCGCGATCACGGGCCTCTCGGCAGCCACCGAGTTCAGATACGAGACCTCGCTCGTCGGCCGAAAGCAGCTAAACCGCTCCTCGAGCCTCTCGACCTCGTCGAGCGCAAACTCGGCGATGTCCGCCAGCGCCTGTCTCTGAGCGCCCTCCGCGGCAATTACGACCTCGAACTCGCAGGCCATCGCCTGCCGAAACCAACGGTGCATTACCAAATCCGGAATCCCGAACCCAAGCGCAAATCACGCGACTCGGCTCGCCCCAACCCCAATGCAGCGAGGTACGCGCTGTCCGAGCGAAAGGCAGATTTTTCGCTGCCCTCGAAATGACGGGGCCGTCGGGTTTTGGAGCTGCCTACCAATTTATCGAGGCGGGGCTGCCGGACATCGCAAAATCGAGAACATCAGGGATTCAGCTTGAACACAGCCCACTGCGCGCCTCGCGTCACCAACTCCTGGAACGCCGGGTTCTCCCACGCGGACTTGCCGTGCCCGAGTCCGGTGACGAACACACGTCCTTTTCCGTAGTACTGCACCCACGCCGACGGCTCGCCATCCTTTTCGCGCCGCAAGAGCACGATCACTTTGGATTCGGGGTGGAAGTCGTCGCAGTAGGTTTCATCCGAGATTTCGAAACCAGACATGCCCTTGACGATCGGATGGCTCTTGCCGGTGACGTTAACCTTGAACGTCTCGTTTCCGTGCGTGCGGAACCTGCCGCCCACGAGCTTCCAATATGCATCCGAATCCTTGAACGTGTCCGTGGCGCAGTGAATTCCGACCAGTCCCTTTCCAGCTTCGACGAACCCAACAAGGCCGCTTTCCTGCTCCTTGGTCAGACGCAGTTGAGTGCAATAGATCACGACAAGATCGTAGTTGTTGATGTTTTCGGCTTTGAACTGGTCGAGATCGCGCGAGAGCGTAACCGAGAACTGCCCCGTGTCCTCGAGCTTTTTCTGCAGAATCGGATACAGGTCGGGGTTATCGTGGAAAGGCCCGCCAACCATAAACAGCACCCTGGCTTTTCCAGCCGGCTTTGCCGCGTCCCCCGCCAAAGAAGCAATGCTGATGCCGGCGAACAGCGCCGCGATCAGAACGGCAACAATCACTCTTACTTTCACGACAGCCTCCATTAGTAATTTCCGGTCTCCGGAACACCACTTACGAAACCCCAAAATGGCAGCCGCTAGACGATCTCCTCCTTTGCCGGGTCGAAGCTCATGATCTTTCCCGTACGGAACGCCGTCACGCCGAGGTGAATCGCGGTCATGATCCTGTAGCCGACCTCGGCGTTGAGGTGCGGCTGGTTACGCGTCCGGACACACTCCAGGAAGTTTTCCCAGTGGTCGGGGCGAGGTTGGGTCGCGACCGCGATGTCCTTTCGATTCTGCTCGAACTCCTTTTCGGGTCGAACGACAACGCCGGGCGACTCGAAGTACATGGTGGCCTCGTGGCCGCGGATCATCTCCTGAACGCCCTGGCGGTTCGCCATCGAGGAGCACAGCACCACGCTGTGCATGGATGGATACTCAATGATGGTGGAGTAAGTGTCCGGTACCTCGCGGTCATGCTGGACGTAAATTCCCCCACCCGCCATCACACGCGACGGGAACTCCGGCCCGAGGGCGATCTGCAGGTGCGAGAGGGCGTGGTAGAAGAGATCGGTCGCGATCCCGCCGGAGTAATCCCAGTATTTGCGCCACCTGAAAAACCTCTCTTTGTCGAACGGCCGCTGAGGCGCTGATCCCAGAAACGCCCTCCAATCAATGTTGGCCTCGCCGGCATCGTCGTCGATGGGGTAGTTCCACTCGCCTTTCGTCGAGTTCCGCGAGTAGCTGGAGGACGTCCATACGACCTTGCCTATTGCGCCTTCCCTGATCAGCTTGTTGGCCTGCCAGTACCTGTCGTCGCTGGCCGACTGCGCGCCGACCTGAAGTATTCTTCCCGTCTGCTTGGCGACATTCGCGACCTGCTTGGCCTCCTGCCAGGTATACGTCATTGGCTTTTCGAGGTAGACGTCCTTGCCTGCGTTCATCGCGTCGATCGCCTGTTTGGCGTGCCAGTGGTCGGGCGTCGAGATGAACACTGCGTCGACGTCGGTTCGCGCCAGCAGTTCGCGATAGTCAGCATATCCTGGTGCTCCGCTGCGCTGCCTGGCATCATCGAGTCGTTTGGTGTAGATGTCGCATACAGCAACCACCTGCACCTTGCCTTCCTTCTGCATGCCCAGCATTTTGTTGAGGTGATACTTTCCCCTGCCGCCGCATCCGATGAAGCCGATGTTGATCCTGTCATTCGCGCCGAGCACACGCCCGCTCGCCGGCGCGCTCGCGAGACCCAGCCCTGCTACCGCAGCCGTCGCCGCGGTCGTTTTGAGGAAATCCCTTCTGCTGATCTCGGCCATCAGCCGTCCCCCCCCAACGTAGAGTTACCGTCAGTCTACCACACCCGGCATGCTTTTCTCAATAGGCTCCAACCGCTGCTTGCCAGGGACTGCGCGAGCAAGCACGACTGGCTTAATCAGGGACCGGGAACCGCAATTCCCGTGGAACCGGACATTTCCCGGCAACGGCTTTTGGAGCAACGCAATCCTGGAAGTCAATGCCCATGAGTTTTGAGCACTGCTCAGTCTGGGTAAATGGCGGGATGCACGGGCGAGCAGACACACAGAAGGGGCGATAATCAGGTGAGACTCCGTCTTTCTCTCTACGCTGTTTGCGTTATGTGGCTCGCGTCCGGCGCACTCGCGGGCCAAATCCTCCTCAAGACGGGCACAATCGACACTGACTCCCTGTCCGCGGCGTCATTCAGCCAGCCCAAGAGCGGATCGGGCTATTACCTTGTCCAGCTCAACGGGCCGGTGACAGAGTCAGCCAAAGCGGCCCTGCGGACGGCGGGCGCGGAGCTGCTCGACTACATCCCTGAGGATGCCTTCCTGGCCAGGATCCCGCACGCGTTCGCCGCCGAGATCGGAAGGCTTTCTTGCGTCCACTGGATCGGACCGTTCAAGCCCGAGCACAAACAGTCCCCGGAACTGCAGCGCACCTCAGGCAAGTCGCAGTATCTGATGACACTGCTTCCAGGCTCGGACGCACGTTTCGCCATCGGCAAGGCCAAAAGTCTTGGCGCAAAGACGCTCGCGTCGCGGCCCGACCCGCACGGCAGCGTCTGCCGCATCCTTGTCGATTCCTCCAAGCTTGCCGATCTTGCCGCGATCGGCTCGGTTGCCTGGATCGAACCATACGTGCAGCCGGTACTGCTCAACGACGCCGCCTCCGGCATTTGCGGCGTACCGGACACCAGGCAGAATCTATCCCTTTTCGGCGCGAGCCAGCTAATAGGCGTCGCCGATTCCGGTCTCGATACCGGCGACACATCGAGCATCTCAGCCGACTTCGCCAACCGCGTCACCAAGACCTATGCGCTGCGGCGTCCAGGCGATTGGAGCGATCAGAACGGCCACGGCACACACGTTATCGGAACCATTCTCGGATCAGGCGTGCTGTCCGGCAGCAGCCCGTCCACCCATACCTACACCGGCTCGTTTGCGGGCTACGCCCCCGAAGCCAGGCTCGTCCTGCAATCCATCGGCGACACCGGTGACTACGTCTACCCTCCGCTGCACCTCGCCGACCTGTTCCAGCCGGTCTATACGGACGGCGTGCGCATCCACAGCAACAGTTGGGGGAGCGTTGTCAACGGACAATATACGGTCTATTGCAACGAGGTCGATCGCTTCTGCTGGGACCACAAGGATTTCTGTGTGACGTTCGCGGCTGGAAACCAGGCAATCGACGCCGACCGCAACGGCGTGGTGGAAACCGGCAACGTCTGTGCGCCCGCCTCCGCCAAGAACTGCATCGCCGTGGGCGCGACCGAGAACCTGCGAACCTCGGGCGGCTACCAGCTCGGCTACGGGATCGCGTGGCCCAACGACTATCCCGCTTCGCCGATCAAGTTCGACACGATGTCCAACAACGCATCCGGCATGGCCGCATTCTCCAGCCGCGGGCCGACCGCCGACGGCCGCATCAAGCCCGATTTGTGCGCACCCGGAACCAATGTCGTCTCCTGCCGCGCGCACACACCCACAGCCGATACCGGATGGGCGGTTTATGACTCCAACTACATCTACTGGGGCGGCACTAGCATGTCAGCGCCTCAGGTCGCAGGGGCCGCCGCGCTCGCTCGCGAGTACTACCAGACCGTCAAAGGCATCAATCCGAGCGCCGCGCTCATAAAGGCCACGCTCATCAACGGCGCGACCGACATCTCCCCCGGCCAATACGGCACAGGCGCCACCCGTGAGTGCTACCCGGTCCCGGATAACTCACAAGGTTGGGGCAGGCTCAACGTCAAGCAGTCGCTGTGCCCCGATCCGCCTGCAGTGAGCGAGTTTGCCGACGAGACCGCCGCTCTTTCGACGGGCGAGTACCGCGACTACTACTACACCGTAGTCAACAACACCGTCCCACTCAAGGTGACCCTCGTCTGGACGGACTACCCCGGCTCGGTGCTCGCGGCCAAGGAGCTCGTGAACGACCTCGACCTGACAGTAGTCTCGCCGACGGGCGCGTCCCAGCCGTTCGCGCCGAACCGAACCGACAACGTCGAACAAGTCTTCATCGCAGCACCGGAACTCGGCACATATCGCGTCCGTGTGACCGCACACGACGTGCCGTTGGGTCCGCAGGACTACGCGCTGGTCGTCACCGGCGGCCTCCCCGACACGTATATTTCAGGACAAGTGACTTCGACTTCCGGCGCGCCCGTTCAGGGCGCAACGATAACATTCGTGTGGTCGGGCGGCACCAAGCGCATTACCACTAACTCCGGGGGCCGCTACATATCGCGCGTCGGGTCGGGGACGTATTCGGTGCAGGTGTCCAAACCGGGCTGGTCGTTTGCCCCCCGCGCACAAATGGTTCACGTCGCAGGCACGCCAAAGGACAACATCAACTTCCAGGGATCGGGCACGCCCGGCGCGCTCACGGGCACGATCTCGAAGGCAATAGGAGGCGTGGTGAGCTACATCGTCGAATCCTCGCATCCGTACCTCAACAACACCGATCAGGTCTACACCATCACAGCGCACGATGCCGCCACCCGCATACGGGTCCACTTCGCCGAGATCGACCTCATAAACGACGGCGACGCGGTTTACATCCAGGACACCGACGGCCGCGTTGTCAACACGTTCACGGGCACAAGCAACGGGGAGGATTTCTGGAGTTCGTGGGTCAACGGCTCGACGGTCAACATTCGCCTCGTCACCAACTCCGCAGGCAACACCGCCTACGGGTTCTACATCGACGGCTACGAAACCGATCTCATCGACCAGGGCGGACTCAGCGGGGCGACCGTCACGCTCACGCCCGGCAACTATACGGCAGTGACCGGTCCAGACGGAGGCTACTCGCTTGCGAACGTGCCGCCTGGGGTCTATACGGTCACACCCTCGCTGATGCATTGGAAATTCGAGCCGATGTCGCGCTGCGTCGACGTGCCTGCAGCGGAAACGGCCGTCGGAGTCAACTTCCAGGGATTCCCGCCGGGCACGATTACCGGCGAGGTGCTTGCGGCCGAATCGACCATAGTGAGCGCCGATGTGCAGTCCGCTCACCCTTATGACAACGACATCGATGAGATGTGGACAATAGACGGCGGACCGTCCGCCACTCGTATCCGGGTCCACTTTGCACAGATCGACACCGAACCCGGCTTCGACTGGGTATGGTTGCTTGACGCGGACGAAAACATGGTCGAAAGCTATACCGGCCCCGAGTTCGACGTTTGGAGCCCGTGGGTCAACGGCCGAATCGCAAAAATCGAACTGACCAGCGACTACGGCAATGCCGGTTGGGGCTTCGCCATCGACAAATACGAAATCCAAACGGTAGGCGGCGGCGTCTCCGGCATCGACATCAGTCTTGCGCCGGATGCCCGCACCGTCACGACCGGTCCCGACGGCGCATTCAACATTCCCGACGTCAGTGTAGGCAACCACAGCGTGACGCCGGCGTCGGCGCTGTGGAACTTCGACCCGGTGAGCGCATACGTTATTGTGTCGGCCGGAACCAGTCGGCACGTCACATTCTACGCAACCGCAGCCCAGCTATCCAGCCCTGCCCCCGCCAAGACCCTCGCCGACGGCACGCAGGTCGCCTTCGCCGGCCTCATTGTAAGTGCGGTGTATAACGGCTGCTTCTACGCCCAGGACCGGGACCGCGTGAGCGGCATCAAGGTCATTTCGAACACACGGTTGGCAGTCGGGGACGTCGTGGACATCACAGGCACGCTTGTCACCGAGTGCGGCGAACGCTGCATTGCCAACGCCACCGTCAGCACACATTGACGACCGGCGGTTTTCGATCGGCAATTGGAGATCGCCAACGACTTCGAGCTTTGGACTTTCAACGGAAATGGTGCTATACTGCCTTCAGGTCAGACAGGGAGGTATCGTGCCATGAATTGCGCCAGATGCGGATTGGATGTGCCGGACGGCAACAACCAGTGTCCCAAGTGCGGATCGGTCGAGTTCAACAAGCCGCCGGCGGCGGAGAAAAAACGCATCAGCCCGATGCTCTACGTTATCGCCGCGCTCGCTGTGATAGCTATCGCTGCGCTGGCGATCTACGCGTTGGGAAAGGGAAAGAACCCTACGTCGGCGTCTGCCGGAGTAGAGCGTCGCGACGCCAACATCACAACCGCACCTCCCGGCAAGCCGCAGCCAAGCGGGATCGTGACCGCCCCTCCCGGCCAGCCCGCGTCGCCGGATAAGACTCCTCCCGGCGTTACCAAGCCCAAGCCGCCGCAAGAGGTGGTCGACTATCTGGCGTTTGTAAAGAAGGTCGAAGAGCATCGACAGATGCTGCTCAAGGACACGGGCGAGGCATTGATGCTGCAGGCTGCAGGAGGCAGCACCGCGAAGACCCTGCTGGATATGATCGAGTGGGCGTCCGACCCGAACGGCAAGGCTGCGCGCGATCCGCTCGCGGACTGCAAGGCGGAGCTCAATCGGCAGTATGCGAACTGGCTCGAAACGCTCAAGTATTTCGATAACAAGCCCGCGCCGCCCGAGTGCCGTGAGTTTTCGGGGGCCTACCGCGCCGTCTTGTACAACGAGACCAAGGCCATCGGCGATATCGCGTTCAACTTCAACAAAGTCAACGTGATGAACCCGGACGACATGTCCAGGCTCCTCGTTATGCTGCAGAAGATGAAGGCCGACGAATCCATCCAGGCCAATATCGACAAGGCCGCCGATGAAGCCGACGCCAAGCTTACTGCGCTGGTGTCCAACTACGACATGGAGAAGCCATTCGACGTTCCGCGCGAGAAACGCGGGGGCAACATTATGGGATTTTAGGCAGAACAAGCCATCGGCACGGCCGGCCCCGGTGCCCGCCATCCCCTTGCCAGTGGAAGGAGCTGTCGCTGTGTGACTGGTCCAGAGAATAAGGACCAGGACACTGCGATAGGTTTGGAGGCTTGCCGAGTGTTCCGTATGCGCGGCAGTGTCATTGTTCGCAGCTTTGCCCGGTGGACCCTGTCGTTGAGCAAAGAGATCCGAAAGCTGCGCCGGCATATCGCGGGACTCCTAATGCTCGTCAGCTCAATCAGCCACCTCGACCGTCCTTTTCCGTGGCGCAGACCAAGCTGGAAGAGTGTTTCCACACGACCAACACGGACTGCGGCTTCATGACGTTCGGCTTCCTGATCGCCTACGGTGTTGTGCACCCCTTCATGGGGCGAACCATCGATGCGTTGACGACGCGCCGAGGGACGGTCGTTGCGGTCTGCTTCCAGTCGATTCTCAACTTGTGCCGCGCGTTCGGCCGCGGTCTGGTGTCGTTTGCGGCCTTGAGAGGTCTGGTCGGCGTGGGGGAGGCCGGTAATTTCCCCGGTGCGGCAAAGGCGGTCGCGGACAGGGATAGGCAAGTCTCCATCCTTGCTCGAACCATCTGATTCAGGGACGCGGTAAGTTGTGCGCTTGGAGGAAGAACCCCACCCCAACCCTCCCCTCGGAGGGGAGGGAGCGTTGCAGCCGCAGGAAGGACCCCACCCTAACCCTCCCCTCGGAGGGGAGGG
>Ga0272448_1001817_pt1 | contig 28043 bp, 32 predicted proteins | sample YNPCB0191_FD_202220 | JGI IMG/M metagenome (GOLD analysis project Ga0272448, IMG submission 202220) | Hot spring sediment microbial communities from Yellowstone National Park, WY, United States - YNP-CB-019-1 | ecosystem: Environmental > Aquatic > Thermal springs > Hot (42-90C) > Sediment... | reverse complement strand
GACGTTGTTACTGCCTGTGGTGTTGTTTTGGAGGGCTTGGTAGCCGGTGGCAGTGTTGTTGGCGCCTGTAGTGTTGTAAAAGAGGGCGTACGCACCACTGGCGGTGTTGTCATCGCCTGTAGTGTTCTTGTAGAGAGCAGTCATACCAGTGGCAGTGTTGTTGTTGCCTGTGGTGTTGTAACAGAGAGCTTGCGAACCGTTGGCAGTGTTGCCGTAGGCTGTAGTGTTGTTGTAGAGGGCTTGGTAACCGTTGGCAATGTTGTTGTAGCCTGTGGTGTTGTAGTAGAGGGCGAACGGACCATTGGCGACATTGCCGTTGCCTGTAGTGTTTCTGTAGAGGGCTTGGTAACCGTTGGCAATGTTGTTGTAGCCTGTGGTGTTGGAGTAGAGGGCGTACAAACCGTTGGCAATGTTGTTGTAGCCTGCGGTGTTGTAGTAGAGGGCGAACGAACCATTGGCGACATTGCCGTTGCCTGTAGTGTTTCTGTAGAGGGCTTGGTAACCGTTGGCAGTGTTGTTGTAGCCTGTGGTGTTGGAGTAGAGGGCGTACATACCATTGGCAGTGTTGTTGTAGCCTGTGGTGTTGTAGTAGAGGGCTTGGTAACCGTTGGCGGTGTTGTTATTGCCTGTATTCTTCCCTCCGCCCATTGCGCCTATGCCAACAGCCGTGTTGAAAGTCCCAAACGCTCTGACTACAGGGCTTCCGCCAACATTCAGACTATTGCTGGCATTGCTGTATCCAACCGGAGCAGTCAGAGTTGCCTGCCAGTAGTCTCCGAGAGTATGTCCTGTGGTAGCGCCAAACGTCACCGTGACACCCGTACCGCTTAGAGAGATTTCGCCAGAAGTAATGCCGATGCTTGTACCAGCCCATGTAGCTCCGCCGTCTATAGACCAGTCAAACCTGTCAGGAGCGCCAACAGTAGTGATTTTGATTCTCAGAGTCTGGTCGAAAGCACCCGTGTAGGTGCCGCCCAATTTAGCATCGTTTAGACCGGTACCTACAAATGTAAGAGCACCAATAGATGAGCCTGTACCTATACTCAGGTTGGCGTTGTTGTCAAACTTCGCTATTACCTTCCCAACAGAATTCTGCCACTGCAGTAAGTCAGATGTCTGACCTGATGCACCTTTCACTGTGAGTGGTACCATTGAGGCAGCTGTGGATATCAGTGTGAGGGGAGCCGAGACAGAACCACCGCCTCCTGAAGGAGGTGAGCTGATCCATGCTGATCCGTCGCTAGTCAGAACATTGCCAGAAGCCCCAGGGGTCACATATGGAATGTTACCAGACGCTGTACCGCTGAGATTCCCGACGAATCCACCACTAGCAGTGACTGTACCATTGAATGTGCTATTCCCGCTAGCATCAACCTGGAGACGGATATTCCCTGCACCATCCGCGAGAATGATGTTGTTATTCATATTTGCGGGCAGACCGGACAGATTCGAGCCAATGATTGTATTGTATGACCCGGTACTGAGCCCGTATCCGCAATCGTGCCCAATGATGGTGTTATGGGTCCCAGATGTGAGATCAAACCCGGACCAGCCCCCATATAGAGTGTTGTAAGACCCAGTTAGTTTCCACCCGGAGTTTACCCCGGCAACCGTATTTTCTGAACCTTGTATATTGGATACGAGTGTTGCGTCTCCGACAGCTACGTTTCCTGAAGAAGTTGTAATCTTATACCCGCTATATGCTCCTATCAGTACGTTGGCGTGACCATATGTTATGGATTCCCCGGCATGTGATCCGATCGCCACACCTGGACCAAGGCCACCTGCATTCACGCCAATACTTACCGCATTCAGAGACACAGCAAACGATTTCTGGCCACCCGTGAATACACCGCCAGATAGCCAATCCTGGTTTGGCACAAAAGTCCCAAGAGAGGCATCGCTCACATTGTCAATGTATTCTGTCGTACCAATCGGCAACTGGACGAGATATTGCAATCTGTAGTACGTAGCATTCGAAGCCGTCCGATAGATCCGAACATGTTGTATGTTCGGGTTTGTCGTCGTCGGGATATTGTAGACTCTGACTTTCCTGTTCGTAACTGTGATACTCGGTGGCATCAGCAGAATTGGGTACGTACTCTCCACCCCGTTATATCCAACGAAGGTTACAGTATAGTAGTATTTTCCAGATAGAACACCCGCGTCTCCGCCATCCTCAAGACTTGGGTTGGTTGTCGGGGAGTTACTGTTGTATTGTGTAGTGGTAGCGAGATTCAACGTACCGGAACTCAGCGCGTGGGTTCCAAGATCCACATCAGATGTGGCCCCAGTGTATGGAACATAGACATTCGGATGTACACCTACAGGTATCCACCCATCTGAACCGGAGTAGACGTATTCTGTCTTATCAAGAGTAGACCAAGCTGTGGCGTATCCAGTAATCGGCTGTGTGAATGACCACCCTTGGGCTGTATATTCCGCTGTTTGGTCTCCGTATCCTGCCCAATCCGGATATGTAGACGTACGGGATACGATATATGTATCTCCAACTTCAATTGGCGTATACGGGGTGTCCGCGATACTGATCACGACAAATCTCTGTCTACCTGTAACTTCGATTATCTTGGTATCTACGTACCCTTTCGTGGCGGCCTGATAGCCAAAGATCGGTGTCGGTACAGACACAGACCCAGTGAACACTGGATTGTGTGATGGGGCTGCACCTATATCCGATGGAGACGACCCAGACTTGCTGATTTTGCTCCACTGGATACCAGCGTCGGGTGCTATGTCTACATCCTTAATGCTTCCATCCAGGATTGTAGTACCAGGTATTCGTGTCTGTCCCATGGCTCTTATACCCTATTGTAATCCACAAGTACAGCGTCAGATGGTCCAATCTCCGCCCACTGTCCAAGAAGTGTGATTTCGCCTAGAGCAGGCTGTGATTCAATGTAGTCGTTGTCTATTCCAGGGCGTAGCCGGATGCCTTGAATGTAGAGCCGTACAGTCCCTGGGGCATAGGCGTATTGTGTGTTGAATTTACCACCAGAGACAGTCCCGGAATGGTCCTCTGAGAAGACCATGATGGCTGAAGTAGTTGGGACAGTAGGTGTAAGATCCAGCATCCCAGACATCACCACACCTCCAACGTGATGGTAGGCGTTGTCGCTGACGCACGGAAATAGATTTGTGTTTCCCGTCGGAAGTCGTAGACCTTCGCCTTCCCAGCTGGAACAATCCCATGTCGGTTCTGCCCGTCAAATGAGAATTCAATGGGAATGTCCCCAAAATTGTGTATCCAGATGCCAACACTTGAGAACCCCCAGGATACGGCATCTCCCCATCCAGGGGCGAGTGCAGGTGTGTGGTCTGAACACCACCGCATGGTCTCCCCAGGGCCTACTTGGAGAGCGTATCTCACCTTATCTGTGATGGAATTCACCAGCTCCGCAAGACCTTGCACTTGGCCTGTCATGTGTAATACCCCCAATTTCAGATTCTCGAAAAACACAGCCGCCCACGGTCCAAGATAGGATGGCGTCTCGTACAGGGGCAGAGATACCGGAGTACCTACCGCCGCTGTCGCTACTACTCTCAAAATATTACGTACATCATGTCCAAAACCAGATTTCCATGGGACCCCAGTTTCCAGAGAGACAAAGCCAACCGGGTCAACTACGTCGGCTTCTAGAGACTTCACTAGCGCAGAGAATCTCCCCTGATGATGAATATCAACCACCACAGGGAGTAACGAATCATCTGGCATCACAACTTTGCCTTCTTCATCACAGAACCAACACAATATGTGAAGTCTGACATACTCCACATCCCCTCTCGATTGTGTATAGTAGTAGACTACCCCGTGCAGACTCACACGAATCCCTCCAGTCTGTAGTATGGTGTACCCAGTAGAGGAGAAGTAAAATAGGGGGCCACAACTGGCCCCCTATACAGACGATGTAGATAATGTGTCATTTACTATGCCACTGGTCCCTCGCAAACTTGACCTCGCGGCGCATGTCGGAGAGAGAGTGTGCATATTTCTTCTCCGGGCTTGAGAGAAATTGCCTGGCGAGCGACAAACAGTTGTGTTCAGAATCATCAAACACGAACTGATATGGCTTTTTTGGCTCAGCGACAACTTCAATCAGAACCTTACCGTGTGCATGTAGATAGGCCGCGACTTCAATGTCCGGCTCCAGGTAGACAGGACTGGGAGAGCGCTGAGAAGACACGGGTCCATCACTAGGCATTTAGGCTCTCCTTCTGTGTTCTGGACACGCTCACGCTCTTCCTATTTGGCGCGGGCTTCTTTGGCTTCACTGTTGGCACTTTTTGAACCTTTGGCTTGGGCTGGGTCGTGAGAACACCAGGAGGTATGGTCTGGTCATCTGATCTAGACTGGAATACCGGGTTGTACGGTTCCTCCATCCATTTTGGGATGGGGGGAGTCAGAACCCCTTCTGGGGGCTCTGGAGATGCCTCACCGAATTCTCTCTGGAGTTCATCCTCCAGGAGAATCTTCCCCGTTTCAGTCGCACTAGCCATACGCCCGGCAATCCACCTCACTACTTCAGCACGCCCAATTCGACTCATGATGTAGTTGATGTCTGCCTGAGAGAAACCGTCCCAAGCCTGGCTCAAATACGATATTACATCAGCGTCAGAGAGGTTGGGTTGTTGTAGCGAGATTACGACGTGTACTACACTTGGACTGATAGTTTCTCCGTTGGGTTTCACAGGCATCTCCGAGATGCCGAGCTCTTTCCGGAGCTCCGCTTCCCGAACATCTGGAAGCTCCTTTCGCGTGAATGAGTCGCGTGGAGACTTCCCGGATGCCCGGAAGTATTCCTGTGCGGACTCATCAGACACGATCTGGAGAACCCCCTTTCGGACCAGGTCGCGCAATGACATGGACTCCAAAAGAGACTTCTCAGGAGCCAAGTCATTTAGGCATACCGGGTCCTTTGTCTTGGGGAATGTAATGCTCTCCCGATCGTTCAGTGTCAGTGTAATCACGCCAAGAGGGTGGGTCATATTTCTGGCCCAAACCCTCTTACCCTCTCTCAGCATCGTATACGGATCGAGATACGTCATACTTACCTCCTTTTGGGATACTACTCACATTACACACGGAATTTGCGGAGTTTCCGGAGTCTGGCGCGCCGAATCCGGGCAGCTGGGCTATCTCCCATTGGAAACCTATTGGACTTTCGAATGGGAGGACGAAGAAGAGTTCCGGCTCTCAGCTTCTTTGCTTTGGCAAGCCGGAGGCGATGTCTTAGAGCGGCAAGACGAGCAGCTGCCTTCTTTTTCGGCTCCTCATCCTCCTCCTCCTCCTCGAACTCCTCCTCCTTCTCGAACTCGGGCTCTTCGAACTCCTCCTCCTCGAACTCGTGCTCTTCCACGTCCTCAGTCACACCCTCAAGTGCCTCCGTCAGTATCTCCTGTTCCTGTTCGTTGAGCTCCAGGAGAGACTCCAGAGTCTCCATGAGGTTTCCCTTGACGAGCCCTTCAGTAGCTTCCGGCATCTCGTTCAGTGCGCGCTGTATCTTTGCGGCCAGCCTGTCGAGCACAAAAGCGGCCTTGGGGTCACCGGCGCGCTCTAACTTCGTGGCAGCCCTATCACAACGCTCGCGCAACCCGAGTAGAGCAACTGCCGTAATGAGCTTCTTTCTGCTGTATCTGCGCATAGTTTCCTCCATTTTGTGTAGGCCACGGGGGCTTGGAACCCCCGTGGCCCACAACGCACCTATTAGAGCTTGACCGCCTTTGCCGCACCGCGAGGATTGAGAACGATCTGGCTGATGACCTCGAAGAGGAACCAGCCCTTCTTCGCCTCTCCGAGCATGAACTTGTTCGTGGGCTCAGCCTGGAGAGGAACACGGATGGGCATCCCGCCGAGATACTGTGGGTCGGACACGGCGTACACTGTACCGCGAGGAACGGGCTCGAAGATCCCGTTACCAGCGCTGGCAACGAGCTGTACTCCAGCAATCTGGCCCAGATAACCAGCAAGTATGATCTCACGCATGGTGACGGGATCAAAGTGCTGGTAGTTGATGTACTTCAGAATATCCCGGGTCTCTGAGAGGTTGATGAGGAACTTGGAGCAGGGAATACGATTCTTCTCGATCTGCCACTTGAGCTCGATGAGAGCGCTCCAGTCAAACGTGCTCGTGTAGACAACATCGTTCACGACAGTGCTGGCCGTGTCGAGAAGGTTCACGCCACTCCGGTCCTCTTGGTACTGAACCGCCTGCTTGGCACGGTCCTGAGCCCGGGCGATGGCGTCATACTGCATCTGGTAGATGTCCTGGATGTGGAGCATGATGTTAGCCGTGACAGACCACTCTGGAGGATAGAAGTAACGCCCAACGGGCATACTCTCCGGGGTGATGCCGTCATATCCGACTACCCAGGCTACCGGATACAGGTCTCTGTCGTACCGAGGGATCTCACCAGGGCCAACTTCTCTGGGAGCGAAGACCTTCCGAGAGAATCCCTCATAGTCCAAGACCTCGCGGATGGGGTTCTGGAGCTCCTGACCTACCAGGGCCATGCCCTCTGGGGTCTGTAGAGCCTCCTTAACGGTTTCGACGTACTCCCGCCGTTGCTCAGCCGTTAGCGTCTTCGCGTGCCGCTGGAAGGTGGGTAGAGTCTGCCCACCAATCATGGCGTCAACGATAGCGCGAACTTGCATGAGCGCGTCACGCTTATCATAGGCGTTGATCTCGCCCTTGTCATTGAAGACTGGGCCAGACCCAGGACGGATGGTACCGTCCGCGTTCTCGCCACCGAATGCGGCGGGATTGAAGTCACTTCCTTTCAGATTCAGCTTTGGTAGCATTATCGTTCCTCCTTCGTCACAGGACTACAATCCCGAGCCAGGGGCTGGTGGCCGTGGGAACCGAGATGACAAGGCCGACGGGCTCCTGAGTACCGCCGCTGTTCGTGGGGGAGAGCCGACCATTTGCATCCGCATAGACCTTCACGCCGGGGACAGTCCAAGCGGCTGCGGTATCAAACTGGTCGGTGAAAACAACGTTCCCAGATAGCAGAACAGTTGTATGGCCATCTGGATAGACATCATCAAAGTTGTTGTCCATCCCGGGGCCACCGATGATCTGACCGTTCGCATCCAGGAAGCCAGCCTTCTCTGCGACGGTGAGGTAGTATCGGTAGTTGACAGTAATCATACCACCGTTGGTGTATGTACCGTGAGCGGAATCGAGCTTCCCGCTGGCTACCGCAGTGAGGATACCAGTAGTCGTGTTTAGGGTGTAGTCGGTCCCAGCAACCAGGAGAGTGGTGCCTGCATACACGGCATACGAGTTGGCCAGGATGTTGTTGTGTGCCAGTGTCACGCTGGCGGTTGCACCACCAGCCTGTGCGTAGTCGACCGGACCGTGGGCCTCGGCATAGACAGCACGAGTCAGAGCGTCCATATGGTTGTTGGCTAGGATACCGAAGGGGGTATCGCTCGTACCCGCAACATCGATACCAGAGGCACCGATTTTTGCAACCTGACCGGCCTCCCAGGCAGCAGTTGGAGCGGCCAGTAGGGTGCCGATCCGGTTGGCGTTAAACTGGGACAGGTTTCTGTTGATCATATTCCGTCACTCCTTTCTTTTAGGTCCTGGACAGTGGTCTTGGAGAACCCATCCGCAGAATCTCTCGGATGTCTCTGGTGCCTGAAGGTCCACTGGCCTGCACGTGGATGTTCCCGCGCTCCAGCTCTTCAGCTGTAGTTGTTGAGGCCGTCCTGACGGACGCGTTCAGTGGAGGAGCCTTCTTCACCGTCGCGGCGACGGCGAGGAATTCCCTATCCGTCATGGACATGTACTTCTCTGCCTGCTCACAGGCCACCCGGAAGTTTGCCGCGTTGGCCCCACTGAGCACATCTGCCGCAATTTGGGCGGCATCAGGCACATCATGATCAACCAGGGCCGCTGTGAGCTTCTCCAGGAGGGGGCTATTTAGAATGCCCTTTTCCTGTGCCACAAAAGCGAGCTCCATAGCCCGGCGGAACTGGGCACGCTTCAGCGCAGCGATGTCGGAGGCCTTCTTCTCTGCCAGCTCCCAGATCTGCTGGCGCGCCTCTGCACTGATTCTCTCAGTGGAAGAATTGCGTACGGGCTCTGGACCGGTACCGGGTGGGATGGAGAGTCCGAGACGGGCAAGCCTCGATCTGCGGAGTCTCTGGGCTGAGGACTCGTATAGAAGCTTACCGAGATTGCTTTCCTTCCCGGCCTTCGTATCCGCCTCCATCTGTTCTTCCGATACGGTCTTGGGCGGGGACACGAAGTCTTTAGAACCCTCGACCTCAGCAGTCTCAGGTGCACCTAGGATCCCCTCAAGATCTGTGGGTTCGGTGCCCTCAGTCCCCGCACCCGTTGGTCCCATAGCACTCTTATGCATACGGAACTTTGGGGGTGCTGCTAAAGTTTTTCTCATTGACTCTCTCCTTGCACGTTGGTACGCTTTGACGACAGGTTCAAACCCGTACTCTTGTTCGTCTTCGTGACTCTCCTCCTTTCCACCACTGAGCGTGGCATTACCTGGGACTACCATGGTCGTCACTTCTTTATTCAGATTGTCTATCAGAGACTTCACCGACTGACTCAACTCCTTCACCGCCTCCTTGAGGTCCTCAATATCATCCTTTTCCTCCTCTTCATGGAAAGGAGGTGAAGGAGGCGGTGTGGGCCCGAGATCCGGCAGGTCATTGTCAGTATCTGTCCGGGGTGGCTCCGGTGCATCTGGAAGTGCGGGCTCAGACGGCTTAGAGTTCCTAATGTCTTCTTCCGGCTCCTCCAGATCTGAGTCCATTTTTGGGTTCTTTTCTTCGACGGCTTTGGAGAGCTTGTCGCCGAGCTCCCGGAGAGCGTCCTCATCGGCTCTATGTCGTATCATCCTCTCCTCCATTTGTCCGCGTTCTCCGCAAAATACTGCCGGAGAAGAGTGCGGGCCTTCTGCGCGGACGCGGATGCCGCGAACCCACCGAGTACTTTTTCTCCAAGCGCCCCCTTGTCAGCAGGACCTATTACTTTCGATAGCTCCGCGTATTCTACGGCGTGCATAGATTCCCACTGCAATATGCCACCGACATGCTTCCCCTTGTGATACCGCATGTGGTCACACCACTCTTCATCTACTGTAGCGATATTACCGCAGGTATTGCACACACAATATTGAGCAGTGCATCCCATGCTGTACCCATACTGGTTTCCGGAAAGTAGTCCATCAGCGTAATCTGGGTATTTCTTCCTGTCCACAGCTATGAGGGTACGGACTGGCTTCTCTGGTTCGGTTGGGTTGAAATATGCATCAACAATGATACCGAAGGAAGTCCGGACATCCGTGTCATCATGCTCAGACAGGTGGGGTTTACCGACGAATGACTTGTACACCAGGGTTCCGAGATTCGGGCGGAACTGGACCAATTCTGCGGTCGGGGCGCAGTCTCCATTGATGTTGACTTTGTCTCCATGGAGCGCCCGTACTTGTGCCAGGACGTAGTTCTTCGGGTCGTCGCTGATGTCATAGACTCGGCACATAGCCTGGAGAAGCCCTGAGAAGAACTGCATGAGATTGTTGTCAGTTCCAGATTGTGAGGCTATACGCTTCCTGAAATCCAGGAAGGGTCCGTGGACGGACTCCAAAACACTACTCCCGGTCCGGTGTAGCATTCATCTCCCCCATGTCAAAAACAGATGATGGACAGGCCTCGGGTCCACCGAGATGTGGTGTGTAACATTTTGGGCAGATTGGCTTGTGCTTCGTCGTTGTATTGTCGCTCTGGGACTTCCCATGGCTAGATGTGGTATTTTTATCCACTGAGTCCAGAACGTTTTCTGGGCAGGCCTCTGGCCCACCAAGATGTGGTGTATAACATTTAGGGCAGATTGGCTTGTGCTTCGTCGTTGTATTGCTGTTATGTATCTGTGGTTTCTGTACCACCGTTTCCCCGCGACGCGTCATCGCCATAGTGAACCTCCAGGCAATGAGAGAATACACAATGAAAACAGTGTGAAGTATACAGAGAGGAGCATTCGTGTAAGTGCGTGTTGATGTTGTACTTGCGGGTGTGTCAAATCATGTTTTGGTAGGCGCGTGCTTCTGTACGAAAAGCCGGATGTAATATCTCACTTTATCGAGAACTTCCTTCATATCGAACCCTTCGGATTCTGCTAGGGGAGAGATGAACTCTGTAAGGGCTACATCATCTTGGAGTCTGTCCACAAGTGCCTCGTCCTGAGAAGCCGGGTCTACATTTAGTTGCGGAAGAGATGTCTTGTCCACACAACTGAACAGCCATGACGTGAAATATGTGAAGGCAGCGTCATCAATGGACTTTGGTGGAACGGATTCGTCAACGAGAGCAGCGAACAGGACCGCCTTCGCCCGCAATTTTGACATCAGATGCTCCGAATGGCGCTCTTTATGCGAGTAGTTATATCTTTTGCACTAGCCGTTATGTCTGTTATGTTCGATGCATATACACTCGCGTCCTCTTTCCGAAGACGGACTTCACCATAAGTATCAGACTCCATTTTTACGGACTCTATATCTTTCTTTTCCCAGTGGAGTTTAACGAAGCTATTTCCGTGCTTGTCTTCGTAATCAGAAACATATGTATTCAGCCAACGGAGTACGGCTACAATGATATTTCCATAGTAGGGAGACTTCTCCGTGAGAGTTCCGTCTGGTTCCATGCTGGCTTCCGGAACCGGAGTGCACGTGAATGCAACAATCCCAATCAATGCATCTTTGTTCTTCGAGTATACAAGGGCGTACTCGGACTCTCTGGATTTCGGGATGCCTATTCTGGTCACTTTCAGGTCCACTATGGACTTGACAAAGAACCCAGAAACCCCACTCTTGGCCAGCGTTGCAAGTATCGGAAGCCGCATCTCTCACTCCTATCCATCGCTCAGACTATCAAGATATCACAATCAGACCCCGGCAAGTAAACTCCCACCCGACGACGGTGAAATGGGTATTAGACTCTGACGACGTTGCTTCCACTTCTCCATGGCCGTATGGAGCCTATCCACCACTTCGCTAGCTCTATGTACTCCGTGTTGTTCCAACACCTTGGTCATGGCATTCGTATCGTCTGGGGATATCCCCCGCAGTTCCGGAGCATCCGTCTTACCAGTACGCATCAATTCAACCACACCATCTAGTACCCGCGCCTCACGTTGCTGTTCTTCACCAGTCTTACCAAGAATCTCATTGGCGCGCTCCATGAGTCGCTTGTCCTCGGCGAGGTTCTCTACCTCAGATTCCAGGTCAATTCCACCGGCGAGTGCAGCATAGGATTTGTTGGACACAAACCCTCTCTCCATAAGATCTTTGTAGACCTCCAGGAGGAACGTATCCCGGACCTCCAGAGATTTGTGCCAACGAATAGTCGGTATGATAAGAGTCTCCATCTCCGTAGGAGTCCTCTTCACTCGGACATTGTGTAGTAACTCGGCACGAGTTATGTGATGAAACTTGTTTGCCTGAGCCAAAGGTATGAAAATCTTTCTGGTGATCCACTCTTTCTCAAACTTTGTTCGGAGAGCAGCCAGACGTTCGATCATCACTTGGATGCCACTCTCCTGTGCCGCGAATGTGGCTTCTCCGGTCAGTAGATTCGCTGGGACCCCCAATGCAATAAGCTTTTGTTGTGTAATAAACTCGGCTTCTTCGGATACTTTCAGGAACTTGTCACTCACACCAACATAATCTACATCGAGACCGAAATGGTAGACAAGAGTCGCAGCTGGGTCTAACTCCGCCATTGAGAGCTTCGCGATGAAATCATCGTAGTCCTCTTCACGTGGAAACCACCCGGCAGATGGGTCTCCAAGCTTGAACACGCGAAGCGGTACGGCGTTCCGACGGGCCACAGAAATGGCCGCGTTGAACAAACTATCTTCATACATAATTACACGGAATACTCTAGAATAGAGAGATGTCCCCATCACATCATAAGGAGAAGTCTTCCGTGCAAGATATGTCACATTCGAATTGCTGAGAGGAATAGGTCTTCCGCTTAGTATGGCTTGAATGGTATCCTTCGGGAGCTTCGAGCGGAATTGTTGTAGTCTCGGGTCCCTCGCTGTGGCCATGTACTGCATCTCTGGTGTAGGGAATAGATCAAGAAGTGGTGGGGCTCCGGCGATACCTACACCAGTGACGCCAACGTACGATGGGTCGTGGACCATGCAATGTGTCCATGTCCCTGTCTTCCGAGAGAAGATAAGGTGCGGTATGACCTTGCCTTTTATGATGAGTTCACGGGTTAATTGTGGGAGGAGTACTGTGAGATTGATGTTGTCTAGCGATTCCTCGAAGACCCGAAGAATATACTTGTCCTGTACACCACTTAGTGTGAAATCAGACCATGGTAGCTCAGAATACATATCTGTTGCGGACCCCACCACCGGGTCCAGGTCATAGTATGCACGCCAGATTGCATTCTGTCGCTCTTGCTGGGACGGGAAATAGTACTTGTCCTGGCTACCAATGAGTGGCGTATACCATAGAGGCGCACCATAAGCGATACCGTGGTCATAGACAGCGGAGATGCTGGACATGTCTGCAATTCCAGCACTCCTCGTCATACCGGAACGCATGATGTGCCTCCCAACACCGCGCAAGAATGGTTCACGGTCCTCGACTGGTAGAGACTTCGCTTGATCCAGTGCAAAGGCCGCAAGATTTCTCGGCTTGTCTGATCCTGACTTCGCTCGTATATGGAGTGTCTTACCTGGGCCAGGCATGGGTTTCACCCTCTCCGCCGTTGTATCTCAGCAAAGTAGGCTCTCGCCTCAGCCAGAAGTCGCAATACCAAACTGTACGATTGTGCGTGGACAGGCTTGTGATTTAGGTGCTTTTCCGTTGTTACGGCTCTCTCCTCCGGCTCCTGTTCGTGCATCCCATTGTTCGGTCCTTCATAGAACCTTCTTGGCTTTGGCCATGACCGCGTGATCGTTCTCAGGTCTTCCTCATCTGGCTCATATGTATAAGATGTGTCCTGGGGTAACACATAAGGGCCATACATATTCTCCTGGCCCTCAGAATCGTATACGAAATCTCGGTCTGAATAAGGGTTATAAAGCGCTATACGTCTCCGTCTCATTACATACTCCTAAGCTACCACACTCTGTGGACGTACAATCTTACATGTGGTTTCATCACATATCTTCAATAGCAATCTGAATGTACGTGCCTTTCTGTCGAATGTGTAAATGGCATCCACTATCTCATCACGTATCCTGGAAACATCCACAATCTCAACATAGACCTTATCTAGATCAAATGACCTAGCATCCGCGTAAGCCATCTGCCATCTCGCACCTGACTTCCGGAGGAGTCCTGGGATATCGTCCAGCCGAACTTTTATGAGTCGTATTGGCATTAGCCAACCTCTCACATATAGATGGTCTTGTACACTCCGGCGAAGAATTTCTGGATGGAGTATGGTATCATATTCCCGATATCTATAGAGATATGCCGTGCTCTCAACATAGCACGGATTCTCCGTTCTCTTTCCTCTTTCTTGATGGATGCAACTTCAGGTACATCAGATATGGCTTCAAGGAGAATATTCGCCGCATCGGCCTGCGTGAAACGTCCACCACCCAGAATGTATACAGCCATCTTCACGACTGCTCTGGGCGCCCCGGAAACTTTATTATCTATATCACGTATGGCCTCCAGAAGACTTGCTACACCATACTGTTTCACGAAGGCTGGGTGCGCCCAGAGCCGCTGCGTTGCGGCCTCAACCAAATCTTCTGTTACGCCATTCCTTGTATAGGCTGAGACATCTCCGAGTTCCTCTTGTATGAACTTTGGTACGGTAACAGGCCAGTTCTGTTTCTGTCCTGGTTTTGACTGACCAAATACGAGTTCCTCAGCATAGTCTGAGAGTTTCCGTCTCTCTGGCTTTACTTGACTTAGAATTGTGTATAGAGCTCTCTCGACTGTTCTCGTATACCGGGAGACAAATGACTGGTACAGGTTCTCCGCAACATATGTGGCTTCATCAACGACAGCATCTACAGCGTCGCTGACTTCATCCTCTTTTCCTGCCGGCGTCTTTCGATAGTCTTCTTGGATCTCAGACAGGACAGAATCTATGTCCAGACCAAGTGATTGTATAAGGTCACCAAGCGTAGTAGTTATATCAGATTTTATGCGCTGGAGAGCTCTTTTTAGGTCTGCTTCATCAAGTATCACAGACCGTCTTAGCTCGGCCTCGGCATAGTCTCGTATCTGGTTCTCTAATACAGTGCCCGCATCAAAACCAGTATTGTATCTGTTGTGTTGCCACGGCATCCGTCACCACTTTCTAGCCCTCAGACGTACTGTTCTTTTCTCTCGGGCCTCTGCTTTCCATGGAGGGACTTTGACGGAATAGTCCGTTGGGGTGAACTCCTCATCCGAAAGTACGATCCCATATGGACGTAAGCGGGTCTCAACCATGGCCATGAAATCAGCATCCACAGTGAACCCGAGCTCGTTCGCCTTGTTCTTGACGTAGTCCTCACCAATGTGACCTTTCCCTGCGGCCTCGTTGACGAGCGTGGAGATGAAAAAGTCCGTCCTACCGGGAGACCGCCACGAATCCATATCAGATGCCACATGTTTCCCGTAGGCATAGCGGAGAATCGCCGCCAACGCTTTACGAATCGAATCGGCTTGGTTCATAGTTTTTGCTCCTCCGCATCTGCTCAACTGGACAAATCAATAGACCATAAGTTCGTCTAGCTCCGCCTCGAACCTGTGCAGCTTACCGAGGAAGGACACAAACCTGGAATAGACATGTTGGAGCCACCTGTAGATCTTATCCAAGACACCAGCAACACGCCTGTGTCCAATACGGGCACTGGCCTTCGCCTCCAGGTCGTAGATCCCTAATTCGGGTGGGAGAACCTGTGTGCGGTCTTCCTCTGGCTGCGCCAACAAGTGTTGCTTCTCGATTTCTGCGAGTAATGCTGTGAACTCTGCAACGAGAGCCGGAACTTTCTCCGCAATGAACCGGATGGCCGCATCCACTCTCGGGTCTGGCGGGAGAGGTGCCGGAGGCGTAACAACATGACGGGCACCCCGCGCCCCTACAATATAGTTCCGGATGCGCATGAAGATCTCGTCACTCTCTTCAATGACACCCCTATTCTTCTCCAGTATTTGCCATGTTCTGGCGGCGAGGTCAGAGACACTCTTTTTCGCCTCTTGGTCGGCAGCCCCGAACTCCTCGGCAATCTTTCTCTTTGCGGCGGCTATTTGCTCAGAGATGGCCTCCGCCTTCGCGTGGGCTTCCATGAGCATACGGACGGCATCATCTAGTGCTTCACTGTGCGAGCTCGGTATCTCTGTCACACTCGGTCGGCCAGGTGCTGGCTTCTTCCCGGGGAACCTGGGCCAATCCGAACTCGATGGGGCCTTCTTGAATGGGCGGAATTTGACTGGAGGCGTGTCTTCTGCTGCGTTCAAATAACGGCGTATCTGTGCTATTGTCGCCTCTACTCTTTGTGCCATACCGTCAGCAAGATTCATCTCTGCCTCCTCAAACTCCCAAACGACGCTGCCCGCCGAATGTTCGACACAATACGGTCAGTTTCTGTCTTGGAGAAGACCTCCATACCCGGCACCGCATAGTCAACAATGCTGTACCCCGCAGACTTAAGTTGCCCTATCAGGTCATTCTCCGGTACCTTTGATGCCGCACTGATGACCCGTACGTCGTAGGCCAAGATCTCGTTTTGAACCGCCACCTTCTTGGCTACGTCCACTGCGCGCTGTATTTCTTTTTGTGGCATGCATACTCTCCATTCAGATTCTAAGTCTACACATACAGAAAGATATGGAGTAAAGATAACCTGGTGCTAAATGAGTCTCTTGGCTCTCAATACTCCATATCGTACTCCCAGCCTAACCAGTGTCTCCAGTCCTTTGGAGGCTGATCGTATATTGGGACGACAAGGTAGTCCCCAAACTCCTCTGGGGACTCTATACCCTCAGCGTCTGGGGCTCGGTGTTGGATCACTACTGGCTCTCCTGATTTGCGCAATCCGTCTCTTACGTCCTTCCACGGTACCCCAGATTGCATATCGTGCACAGCGCGAATGGCAAGATCTCGTGTTCTCACATCAAACATCCAATACCATTCCCACCAATGGGAACCGGCTTCGTAAATCGCGTACCCAATGATTTTTCGGGTCTCCAGATCCTCTTTCGCCTTCCTCAGCACTTCCTGTGCAAACTCAATGGCCCTACTCACGAGACGTCGGTGGAACCATTCGGCACCACGTGCGGTATCACCTTTACCTGGTTCTTCTTTTACCGAAAAAATATGTTCAAAGAACTCCTCGTCTTTTGGCGTTATCTGTCTGGGTTTGGCGAAGTCAGGTATATACCTGCCCATCTTGGACGCCCACCAATACACAGCTTCTCTTATGGCTTCATGTGATGAACTAACTGGATCACCAGCAACATAGATCTTCATATGGGAGCCTCCAGAGCGTCCATAGTCACGTTATAGATTCTTCCGCCCTCTTATACATGTGGCACCCGACTTGGAGTAGAGTCCCAGTGGCGTTCAAGTAATGCCGAATTTGTGCTGTCGGCACTTCCACCTCTATGCCATATTCTAGGCACATCCAATCCCGCATCCTCCGATTCTAGAACGACACTGCCAGTCGGATGTTTTATACAATGCCTGTAGTCACTTTTCCTCACCCTACTCCCAATCGAACCAATAACGCCAGTCTTTGGGTGGTCTATCGTATATGGGAACTACAAAGTAGTCTCCAAAAGCTTTTACAGGCTTGATACCCTCGGCTTCTGGGGCCTCGTGTTCGATCAACATCGGCTCCCCGGATTTACGTAAGACGTTTTCGACTTGCTCCAACGGTACCCCATTGTGCAGCTTCTTCGCAGCCCAAATGGCACGGTCCCTTGTTCTTACATCAAACAGCCAGTTTGGTTCATACCAACGTGCACCTGGCCCGTAAACCGCGTACCCAATGAGTTCCCGTGACACCAGATCCTCATGTGCCTTCCTGGATATCTCCCGTAGTAACTCCATGGCCTTCCGTACGAGAGTCCTCTGGTAATGTCTGGCGTCACTTTCGGTATACCCGTCACCTGGTTCTGTTCTGACGTCAATCACATCAGCAATGAATTCCCTGACCTCTGACGTGATCCGTCCAATCTCTGTGAAGTCTGGTGGCTGTGTACCCATCGCGGACGCCCACCACTGCACGGCTAGCTTGATCGCCCTAGATTCACTATCCACAGGGTCCCCGGCAACATAGATCTTCATCTGTAGCCTCCTTGAGAACCTGTTCCACCAGTTCAATACCCTTTCACGGTCTGACAAACACCTTGACTATGCAGCAATAGCTTAGTGTCTATCCTCCTCCTTCAAATACAACATAGTAATACCCCATCAGCCGGACAAAGTAAATACTGGGCTGGCTCAATTACGTGTATTAAAATTGTGTATTGATGTGTACTCAGGAGGGCGCACCAGCTGTTTTTCTTATACTTGAACCCAGAACCAGCACACAATGCTACACGATATGCGGTACTCTCCTCTCCAGTGTTATGTAACAACCAGATCGCGCGATGGGTTTGCAGGCATAGAGGATCTCTATGAGATAGTGTAGAATCTTGTCGGCTAGAACGGAGGTTATTTACACATCTTGTATCCTGATGGGGCTAGATATTGACCGGTACTGACTCAATGTATAACTAGGAGTATCTGGAGGCTTTCCATGGCCCACACTATCGTTCTAGAGGCCGAGGCCATCCTCGACCAGGCCTTCCCCGTCCTCGACAAGGGCTTCGTCCGGTTGGTGGACTACCTTGGTGGGGATGCGCGCATCGTCCAGTCGGCCCGGGTCTCCTACGGGGCCGGTACCCGAAGCGTCCGGGAGGACGCTGCCCTCATTGACTACCTCATGCGCCACCGCCACACCTCGCCCTTTGAGCAGGTGGTGCTCACCTTCCACGTGAAGCTCCCCATCTTTGTGGCCCGTCAGTGGGTCCGCCACCGCACGGCTCGCCTCAACGAGATTTCGGGGCGCTACTCGGTCATGAAGGACGAGTTCTACATCCCCACCGTGGAGAGCCTTCGGACACAATCCGAAGTGAACAAGCAGGGCAGGTCGGAGGCCCCTCTCTCCCGGGAGGAGGCGGAGGCGGTGGTGGAAGGGCTCCGGGCGGGGCAGAAGGAAGCCTACGCCCAGTACGAGGCTTTCCTAAAGAAAAACCTCGCACGGGAAGTGGCCCGCATTGGGCTTCCCCTCTCCCTCTACACCGAGTGGTACTGGCAGATGGACCTCAACAACCTCTTCCACTTTCTGGAGCTGAGGTTACATCCGCACGCTCAGTGGGAGATTCGAGAGTACGCCCGGGTCATCCTGGAGATCACGCGAAAGGTGGCCCCCTGCGCCACCGCCGCCTTTGAGCGCCACCGCCTCCACTCGGTGACCTTCTCCCCCGAAGCGGCGGAGTGGATCAAAACCCGGCTTCAGGGACAGCCCGATATCCCGCGAGAGGTCCGGGAGCGTCTAGGTATCGTGTAGCATTGTGCCTATTGCGATTATTCTCTATGGCTGTCCTGTCTGAATCACCTCTAGAGGTGCTCAAGTCATTTCATGCCTGGGCCATAGGACGCCCGGCACGTCTGTGGATAAGTTCTTGATTTTTCTCTGTGTATCCGCGTACTTGACTTTCCTAATCCGTTGTGTTATATTACCATCAGAAGCCCACTCCATGGCATGGGGCTGTGGGGTGGTAGCGACGGATGCGGCACATGCGGTGCCGCAAAAGGAGCAGGCCATGCGGACGCAGATGATGACCCCAATCAACATCAGTATCCGGATCTCGGATGAAGCCATCCGAGACCACTATATCCAGACGGGTGAGATGTGGGAGAACACGGAGTGGGTGCGGCTCTCCCACGACCAGTTGACGCAAGAGAGCCGGGCCATTCTGGCCAAGTCTAGCCCTCTCAGGAAGTATCTGGCAAATACCTATATCGGAGCATTCGACTCCATCCCGCACGTCCAGTCCCCGGAAGAGGCTCACGCCAAGGCACCGGAATTTGTGGAGAGAGTCCTCATCGAGTTCGACAGCATTATCCAGAAGGCTGTCGAGTCCCTCATGGCCATCACAGATCCTCTGGAGCGCGCAAAAGCGCTCCATGACATGGAGCCCGGGGATAGGGCCAAGCTCTACTTCGGCTGGAGCGGATGGAAGGCTTTGGTGCGCGACTCCATCCCCGAAGAGGTCAAGGAGGAGATGGATAATGCCCTCTTGGCTTCCACGAAAGCCAAGGAAGCAGAGGCAGCTGCCAGTCGGGCTGCTGAGGCTGCCCGTGTGGAGGCAGAGAAGCTGGCCGGCGAGGAGCGCCTGAAGGAATGGGCGCTGGAACACGGGTCTCCCCTCCTCAAGGCCCGGATTGAAGAGGAGTTCTCCTGGCAAGCCCGGGCCCGCCAGGAGTTCGCTAAGTGGGTCCTTGGCCGCCGGATGGGACACAAGGCCGGGTGGCGGGCCAAGGAGGAGGAATGGAGTATCACGGACCGAATGGCCCCATCCCTCAAGGAAATTCGGGCGCTGCAGCGGGCTAGGGAAAGATATGCCGATGCTCCCGTTGTCTTCAGCTTGGTGTGGGTCACCACCGAGGAGGGCGGAAATGGGAGGGCCATGCTCCACGCGGAGGTGACCTGCCCAGATGGGAAGAAGATGCAGAGACTGCTGCCGCTCTGACCCTGCCAGCGTGCCAGGATAGAAGAGGGCCCCTGTGGGGGCCCTCTTTTATGTCTATGGGCGTCTGCCTGTGCTGATGTGTTATACACCATTGCCTAGCCCACCCAATGGAATGGAGGTGTGGTAGGGCGGGTAAGGACTCAAGGAAAGGGGAAGAAGATGCAGCCTGTTATGAAATATTTGGATGGGTGTGTTTCAGACTCCATTATGCTGGGCCTGTTCGGAAAGCCTCCTGGAGGAGTCTGGTGGGTGGCTATAGTCCGGTGGTCCGACGTCGCCGGCATGGCCAAGAACCATTGGTTTCTCCATCGAATGGAGAAGGGCGAAATCTACAAGGTGTGTCTCCGTCTTTATTGGAAGAAACGGCGCGAGAAAACCGGTCACACCGTGGTGATTCAGCGATGCAATGATACACCGGCTGCCTACCTACTTGGATTCGAGTGGCCCGAACAAGCCGATGGTGGGCCTGCACGGAGTTATTGGGCGTGCATGCTCCAGGAGGATGACATGGTTGACCTCTTCCGAATCAAGAGGGAAGAGATTGGTCTGGCTCTGGGAGAAAAGCGCTATGCGCGCATTGTGCTCTCGCCGCTGGGACCGTTAGAGGCATGACCTAATAGCCTGGAGGAATCGCAATGAACGTTGAGGCAATTGGACGAACGGCGAGTTCGAGGGATGAATGGCTTACGCCGCCTTGGATGATTCGCGCGCTGGGCGAGTTTGATTTGGATCCTTGTGCGCCGGTCGAGCGACCTTGGCCGACGGCGAAGATGCATTACACGATTTTGAATGACGGGCTTTCGCAGCCGTGGCGTGGGAGGGTGTGGTTGAATCCTCCGTATGGGAGGGAGGTTGGGAAATGGCTGCGGAGGTTAGCGGAGCATGGTGATGGGATTGCGCTGATTTTTGCGAGGACAGAGACGTTGTTCTTCTTTGATTGGGTTTGGTCACAGGCTGATGCGGCGCTTTTCTTGCGGGGCCGCATCAGGTTTTCCAACCCAGATGGCTCCCCTGGGAATCATAGCGCGACTTTCCCGTCGGTTCTGATTGCGTATGGGGAGAGGAATGTGAAGGCGCTTGAGGATTCTGGGATTCCTGGGTGCCTGATTCGGCTGGAGGGGGCAAGGATTATCGGCTGAGTGGAGGCGAAGTCTGCTTCGATTCCGTTCGCGGCCCACGTGAAGCATTTGGAAATGGAGTGTGGGTTCCCTTCGATGCGGAAGGAGGAGGATTTCCAGGCGGCGGAGGAGGAGTGCACGGTTCGCGCGTGGAATGCCGTCGTGTTGCTTCTTTCTGCTCTTCAGTAGTGGGAAGATGATGTTTCGCTTCCTGGTATTGTGGGGATGCTGAAGAACTGACCTTTGGTCTTTGGGTGAGGCTATGCGGTTCAGGAAAAAGCCAGTGATCGTCGAGGCATGGAAATGGGACCAGACGAAAGAAACGCTCCGACTACTGCATGGCAAGGGGATGAAGTATGAATGCCGGCCATCAAGCTCCGAGAACCCAGATGTGTGCCTGGACTTGACGATCCTCACCCTGGAAGGCCCTCTTCACGTCTCCCCGGGAGATATGATTATTAAGGGAGTGGCTGGCGAGTTCTATAGTTGCAAGCCAGAAATATTCGCTGCGACTTACGAGGAGGTCGAGGATGGGCGTAAGAAAGAGCCATATCAAGGAGATCTGAGCTGAAGAACTGACTTTGTTCTTTGGAGGTGCGACCCCTTGACCGGCAAAGAAGAGAAGAGTAAATTGATAGTTGCGAGGTCCGGAATATGGCGGCAGAGGTTTGACTTCAAAGGATTTTCCACCATGGGGGATTCTATGCCGATCCGTATAAGACGCCTTGATAAATTACCAATACACTGCAATATGCTAATTCAAAAGGAGATGCCAGCACAGATATTCGGATTACAGCGGGATGTTATGCGGGCAAGAAAACGAAATTCCGCATCTTATGCGGATCGGTCTAATATATGTTAGGCGGCTTCTCCATTCGTTATGGCCTATATTTCAAACAAGAAGGAAACCACTCTAATATGAGTTACAACGACAGGATACGTCAACTATCGTTGAATGTGCCAAGTGACATCGTTTCTGATTTCAACCAGCAAAGGAAACGTAGCAAACCACCCACACAGGCTTTTTCAGAATTTCTTACGAACCGTGAGCAAGGAGATTGGGCAGAGAGACTTGTATTCAATGCCATAAACAAAGTAAATAGACACTTTGTGGCCGTTCAGTATGGAAAATCTGATAGGCTTGTTGCTGGCGAAGCAGGATTCAAGGAGTTCTATGAATCCTATCAAGACGAGTTAGACCGCATCGGCAAACGCCCAGATATTTTGGTGTTCAGAATACAAGACTACAAACCAGAGTGGAATTTTAACATAAGCAGACTCTCCGAAGATGAGCAGATGGAAATTGTTCCAAATGCGATTGCGGGATTAGAAATTCGTTCTAGTTCATTCCTTGTTGAGAAGTATGACTTACATATTCAGCAGAAAGCTTCTACTGGCAGTAAGACAACTCTAAGGGAATTTTTGAGTTTCACGCCAAAAGTTGAAGACATGATAATCGTCTACAAGTGGATACAGACTTTCAACGTTCCGCACTTTTATTTCCAAGCTTTTTTCGACAAAGTTTATGGTATCTCTTTCGAGAACATCCTTGAGTTGATTAGCGAACCTGCCAATCGCAACACAAAATACTGCATTGAGAAAGATGAAAAGAATCAGCAGAAGACCACTATCAAGATAAATGTAAAGGAAGGTGTCGAAATTGCGTCAAAGGTGGAAATGCCAAGCCACCAAAGCGACTTTCGAGAACTTGACAGGGGTCGTTTGTTGTTTTTTGTGAAGTTTGAAGGCGGAGAAGCTTATCTGAACACTGAAAACCTGTTGAACCTGCTGAATTTACCACGTTGGGAGTAAAGCAATGACCGTTACTAAGCAGATTCAAGCCGACATCTTTTTTTCTGACACACCTGAAAGAGAATACGCTGCAAATATCAGTAGTGAGCATGTGAAGAGTTTAGGACAATTCTTCACTCCCTTTCCTATTGCCCACTTTATGGCGAAATGGATTACCAGTAAGACACAGTGCAATACTATTCTCGATCCTGCAGTGGGATTAGGCGTGTTTTTCAGAGCAATTCTCAAAGAAGCCGACGTGACTTCATATCAATTAATTGGCTACGACGTTGACCCGCAAGTTTTGAAGAAAGCAAAAATCTTGTTTCAGGGTTATGAAGACAGCATTAGGCTTATCAACCGCGATTATATGTTTAATGATTGGAACAATAGATATGATGGGATAATCTGCAACCCACCATATCAAAGATTCCAAAACTACAAGAACCGCAATGAAATACTTGCAGAGTTTCAGAGCCGCCTGGGTTTGGCATTGAGTGGGCTAACAAACTTGCATACTCTTTTCTTGCTCAAGTCTGTAAACCAACTTTCAGAAAACGGCAGAGCCGCCTATATTCTGCCATCGGAGTTCCTAAATGCAGATTATGGAGTATTCATAAAGCGGAATCTAATCACACACAAGAGCCTGAAATACGTTATAGTCTTTGATTTCACTGAAAACTTGTTTGATAATGTTATAACTACGTCCTGCATTCTGCTCTTTGATAATTCTGCTGATATAAAAGCAGTTGAATTTATCGCGGTCAAGTCGCTTGACGATTTAGCATACCTTGAAAGTCAATTTCCTCTTTATCCGAACATCAAGACAAGTGGAAAAGCGGTTTTATATGAAGATTTAGACGAGAATATCAAATGGCGGGCATACTATCAAAAACAAAACGGGAGTAAGTATAAGAACTTAGTTCCGCTTTCAACATACGGAAAAATCGTCAGGGGCATTGCCACTGGCGACAATGACTACTTTACGTTTAATGAACAAAAGAAGCGTGAGTTTGAAATTGAAGATAAATACTTGCTACCTTGCCTTACGAAGGCTAATCAAGCCAGTTCCTATTTCTTCACAAAGGAAGACTTTGAAAAATTAAGAGTGGCTGGCAAGAACGTATATCTCCTCAATATCACTGATGTTAGCAGTTCCGCAGTCCGCCGATACATTCAGCTGGGAGAAAAACTCGGTGTACATAAAAAGTACCTCACAAGCCACAGAACGCCTTGGTATTCGATAGAAAGTCGCCCACCCGCGCCGATTCTTGTAACCGTATTTAATCGCAACGGTCTGCGGTTTGTGAGAAACGAAGCGGATGTCAGAAACCTAACTTGTTTTCATTGCTTTTATCTCGATATGTTTGCAATGGACAAAATAGATATTTTGATGGCCTATTTGATCACGGACATTGCTCGTGAAATATTCAATGATAATCGCCGTGAATATGGTGATGGGTTAGAGAAGTTTGAGCCCAACGACTTGAATAACTCTAAAGTAATAGATTTGCAAGCTGTTTCACAGAATAGCGCAAGAGAAATATTGGAAGTATTTGATTGCTATCGTGCAAGCGTTTTGCAAAATCGCCCTGATATAACTTTGCTCGAATTGTTGAACAGGATATATTCAAAGTTATTGCTAAAATGAGTCTAAACGCCGCCTAACATGCGCATCCAGCCGACCGCTTCGCTCGCTGCGCGGCCCGCTGCTGAACCGGAGCGTTAGGCCCATCTTCGACAGTAGCTTTTTCTGAGGTTATAATAATAAGCGGGTTACGGGCGCGGAGGGAGGGCTTGTCACTACGGGAAGCGGGGGGAGGTGCGTGAGAAAGAGCCATATCAAGGAGATCTGAGTGGTTCAGAATAGCTCGCCGTGCGATTAATCGCACGCATGTGTTTGAGAATCGCACGAGTGCGTTCGGTCACCCACCATTGGTGGCTGGGGCTGAGAACAAGCTCCGCTGCTTCTCGCCCTTTTGGTGCGGTGCTGGATCGAATCCAACCCACTCGATCCCTTCGATCCCGTCGAATCGCCGGGCCATAACTGCGAGAGCTTCCGGGTTATTGTCAACTAGGACAAAACGGCGGCCGAGTTCGAGAGCCGCGGCGCCCGTCGTTCCGCTTCCGGCAAAGAAGTCAAGTACCAGGGCACCCGGCCGTGTTGATGCCTGGACGATCCGGCGAAGAATGCCGAGGGGCTTCTGAGTCGGATACCCCGTCTTTTCTGAGCCGTTCGTGGGGACTATTGTGTGCCACCACGTGTCGGTTGGCAACTTCCCGCGCGCGGCTTTCTCTGGACCGACGAGGCCAGGCGCCATGTACGGGATACGCTCGATTTCGTCAACGTTGAACACGTAGTTGGAGGGGTTTTTGGCGTAGAGCAGGATATTGTCGTGCTTCGGAGGCCACCTGTCCTTCGGCCGGCCGCCGTAGTCATATGCCCAGATGATCTCGTTTAGGAAGGACTCGCGGCCGAAGATGCTGTCGAGGAGCACCTTGCAGTAATGCACCTCGCGGTAGTCCACGTGAAAGTAAAGGCACCCGTGAGGTGCCAGGACGCGGTGGGCTTCGGTGAGGCGCGGTTCCAGGAAGGTCAGGTAGTCGTCAAAGAAATCGCTAAAGCGCTTCGTCCCCACAACGATGCTCTCGTAGCGACGGCCCTGGAACCCGGCGCGGTCTCCCTTGGCGGAGCGAACGGTCTTGAGCTGTGTCCGTTTCTGGACCTTGCCAGTGTTGAATGGGGGGTCAATGTATATGAGGTCCACGGACTCACCCGGGAGCATTCTCAAAACCTCAAGGTTGTCGGCGAAATAGATTCTGCCGGTCACATCAACCTCCATCGGGATCTTGGTCATCGTTCCGCATGGCGCCTAACATATATTAGACCGATCCGCATAAGATGCGGAATTTCGTTTTCTTGTCCGCATAACATCCCGCTGTCATCTTAAGTTCCATCCCGTTGGGGAGCTTGACCGGTATCAATACCATGTCGCGCTCACGAGGCCGAAGCCGGTGGAGGCCGTCTTCGGTTCTGAGGAAACTGAAACTCCGACGTCGCAGTCAATCATGAGGTTAACGAGAAGCTTCCAGGCCCTGAGAACAACCCTCGTTTCAATGCGTGAGGCATATTCAACGCAGCGTTTATCAAGGCGGTAGAGGCATGTCCATATTCAACGTAGCGTTTATCACAGCGCCACCAGCACGACAGTAGTCACCAACGACAAGACCATCCGGCATACCTCCTGCGACTCAAGGACTCGAAACGGTTGAATGGCAGATATATTGTAGCTCAATGTGATGTAGAAAGCGAGCGACAAGAGGGATTATGTGCAATAAGTGATCAGCGAAGAGCTTCATGACCGTCGACGGTATTGAGTGGTGCCTGGAACACATGGACTGTAGTGCGCCGCTCCCTATCGGCTATCAAATCATGGATAGCACGGTGGTCCATGAGAATCCCCAAGAGATTCCGAGCAGTAGAGTACAGCGTGCGAAAAGAGACCGATGCGATACGTGATTTCCGGCGTCACGCCACCTCCACTTCGAACATCCTCCGCAGGAATTCGTCCTCGATGAGCCGGACTTTCCAGGTCTGGTCTGGTTTGCGGAGGTCTCCCAGATTGTTATCACCGTTCACGTATATGATGTCGAACTCCTGATCCTCTGTGTTGTATCCCTGCTGGCAGAACCACGCATCAAGGGCGTCGTTGTCCAGCTCCTTCGTCTTTCGCCACAGGATGAGCACACGTTCGCCTTGCGGATTCGTGCCCGTCACGATGCGCACGCCGCCGATGTTGTCCAGGGTCTTTACTCGGAGGCCGATCAGGTAGTTGAAGGTCTCGACGAGGTCCACCACCGTGGGCTTCGTCTCGCTGGCGGTGCCGGTAGCAATGTCGAGTTTGTAGCTGAACGGGTCCTCGAAGCGGTCAAGGTTCAACAGCGATGCGCTCCCCCGGCTCTCCACGTCGAGCATGTAGCGGAGCATGTAGTCCTCGCGGGACTCAGGCGACGCATCCAGAACCAGCTGCTGGGCCGGTGTCCGTTTGAGTTTTAGGTTGTTGAGGGCGTCCTCGTAGGATTCCAGGCGGATGACCTTGACGAGGCGCGGGCTGCGCTCGGCTTCTTCTTGCGTGGCCATGCGCTTGGGCTTGCCGTCCTTCCACTCCGGCGTGAAGGTGACCTTTTTGATGCGCGGCAGGAGCACGGTGTCGAAGTAGTCGGCCATCTCCACCAGGATGAACTTGCGCCGCCCGCCATCTTCGCGGTTGAGGTTGATGACGGCATGGCCGGTGGTGCCGGAGCCGGCGAAGAAGTCTACAACAAGCTCTTCTATTTCTGAGTACGTAACGCTAAGAACAAGATACCGGATCAACTTCTCCGGTTTAGGATTGTCGAATACTTCTCTTCTGAACAGATCAACTAGCTGCTGAGATGCATCTTCATTCGTCTCCATTGAGTAATGTGACGAGGATAGTAGATTCTTCATCTTTTTTATCTCGCCACCGCGCTTAATGTGATTAGGACGGAATGGAACCTTGCTGATGTAAAGCTTGTCTCCAGATGCGATAACCTGATCCAACTTCGCCTGGGAATACCGGAATTCTCCTTCAAGCCGAAAAGCATTCTCGTTTGTCCCATTAAGCACAACTACGTCGTCCAGAAGACGCGTGATGATGTTTCCTCTCGACATATCCTGGGCACGATATAAGCCGTCGGCGCAGCCGAATTGGACGGTATTAGATGGAAAGCAAAGAACTCCAAGCTGGTTACCAGCATTATTGAGCGGAGTCAGCTTTCCTGCAGTTGTTGTTTCAACCGAGAAAGGCGGACTTGCCTCGGCATTCTTGTTGAATGCCAGAATGAAATCCGTCAGCTTTCCGATGTTTCTATGGAGGAATGACGGTTTCTTCTTCTTCTCCCAGATTATTTCCGAAGCAAAGTTGTTCTCTCCAAATAACTTGCTTGTCAAAAGCCAGGAGCGGGGGCATTCAATTTCATCTATCGAAAAGAACATGACGCCTGAATTTTCCAGTAAATGATGACTAATGGCCACTCGGTTTTCGAACATGGTAAGCCAGCTCGCGTGTTGGTAGGTATCCTTGTAGGGGAAGCCAACATTCCCAGTGTTATAAGGCGGGTCAATGTAGATGCACTTCACCCGCTCGCGGTACTTCTCCTGCAACAGATTGAGCGCCTGCCAGTTTTCGCCGTGCACCAGCACGCCGTCCGTCATCTCGTCCAGATTCTCAAAGGAAGCCAGCAGGCGGTCGGTAAAGCTCTGCCCTGAGCCTGCCGAAGGGTCCGGCGGGAAGTGGCGCGTGTCCAGCACCAGGGTGGGGTGGGCCTTGAGGAATGCAACACGCCGTTCTTTCTTCGTTTTGC
>Ga0272448_1001812_pt1 | contig 28060 bp, 16 predicted proteins | sample YNPCB0191_FD_202220 | JGI IMG/M metagenome (GOLD analysis project Ga0272448, IMG submission 202220) | Hot spring sediment microbial communities from Yellowstone National Park, WY, United States - YNP-CB-019-1 | ecosystem: Environmental > Aquatic > Thermal springs > Hot (42-90C) > Sediment... | reverse complement strand
ATCCGGCGGAGTCGCTGCGGGTGGAACGAAGAGCCGGCCCATTGCCGGACAACCCGTTTACGCCGGAGACGGCACCGCTGCGGATCAAAGCCCGGGGCCGAAAGATACCCGAGTGGCAAATGGATGAACGGAACATGGTGGGCCGATTGCAGCCCTGCCCCGCCCTGAGCACCGAACCGATCGAAGAGATGACGTTGATTCCGATGGGGGCGGCCCGGCTCCGGATCGCCTGTATCCCGACGGTAACTGCCGGGCCGGAAGGCCACCGCTGGAAAGCCCCCAGCACCTGGAAGCTCTCGGCCTCTCATTGTTTTGAAGCCGACAGCCTCAGCGCCCTGAACGACGGCCTAGAACCGAAAAACTCCAACGACCATTCCATCCCTCGGATGACCTGGTGGCCCCACCGAGGCAGCCAGGAATGGGTGCAGTATGAGTTCGATAAACCCCGGCGAGTGGTGGGAGTGGCCGTCTATTGGTTCGACGACACCGGCAAGGGCCAATGCCGCCTGCCTGAGTCGTGGCGGCTGCTTTACCGAGAAGGCGATCAGTGGAAACTTGTTCCCAATGTCAAAGAGTTTCCTATAGCGAAAGACCGATATTGCAAGGTACAATTTCCGGCCGTGGAAACCCGCATGTTACGCCTGGAAGTCCAATTGCAGAAAGACTTTTCCGGCGGGATTTTGGAGTGGAAGATATTGGAATGAAAAAGGCTGGCAGGTAGAGAATGAGTCTTTGAGGATGCTCCATACGGGGGCGCCCCGCTCGGGGCAGTGTTAACGTTTCAGGGAACCCAAGGCCCGAAGGGAAGCCAAGATTTCCTCTTGGTCCTTTTCGCTGAATATTTGGTCAATAATCCGCCGAGCTTCTGCCAGGACGTCTTTTTGTTGAATGCGCCAAAGTCGGACCCACTCAGCACCGGCCGCCGGGGTTTCTTCGGAGGCGGTAACCAATAGTCGGCCATCCTCGCTGAGAGCCAGCCACCGAACCGCCCCCCGATGTCCCCGCAAAATAAGCACTTTTTCATTGGGATCGGAATCGGAAAGGTCCCACAGCCGGACGGTACGATCAGCGCTGGCGGAAAGTAGGGTTTGGCCATCGGGGGTAAAGGCCACGGCGTGGACCGGTCCCTCATGGCCCTTTAGTAAGATCGACGCTGCGGAAGGATTCGGGGCTTCGAGGTCCCACAGGCGGATTGTGCCATCGGCGCTGCCGGTAGCGATCCAGCGGGATCGGCCGTCGATGGCCAAGGCATCTACTCCATCCGTATGGCCTTGAAGGAGGTGAGATTCCTTAGCGGGCTCTGGGGCCTGTAGGTTCCAGAGGCGGGTGGCGCCATCGCAACTAGCCGAGAGGAGCCATCGGCTATTCGGGGTGACGGCTAGTTGGGTGATCGTTTTTTCATGTCCGGTGAGAATCTGTTGTTCGGCGGCTGGATTGCGGGCTCGGAGGTGATAAAGACGGATGGTTCGATCTTCTCCGGCCGTGATTACCCATCGGAGGTCTGGAGAAATGACTATGGTGCGGATGGGGCGCTGGTGCCCTCGCAGGGGGATAGACCCAGAACCTGGCGGATTGGCCTGCAAGTCCCACAGACGGGCTGTATAGTCCTTTTGGAAGGGGCTGCCGCCTCCGGTGACCAACCAGCGGCCATCGGAACTGATCGCCCCGACCAGAATCTGCCCCTCCTGAGTTCCCACCAACTGGGGCTGAGATCGGGAGGTTTCGGAGGAGAGATTCCACAGGAAGATTCGGCCATCCTGCCCAGCTGTAATCAATCGGCGTTGATCGGGCGTTAACAGGACCAGACGGATCGTTCCGGTATGAGCACGGAGAGAGTCGGCCAAAACCGGCTTCGGGCCGCTCAGGTCCCACAGCCGAATCGTTTGGTCTTCGCTGCCGGTGATCAGCCACCGGCCATCTCGACTGAGCGTCAAAGCGGAAACACCGGCGCCTTGGCCTTCCAAACGGCCATAGCCTAGTTGGACCAACGCATCGTGGAGGCTCTGCTCTAAGGTAAGGTCCGGCTGAAGACCTTGTTCCAGGAATATGCGAGCGGCTTCAGAAGCTAAAAGAAGAGCATGCCGGGGTTGCACAAAGACCAAATCCTGCGCTTGCCGGGCTAGATGCATCGCCCAGGTGGTCTTCAGTTCTTGCTGAAGCCGAGTCCGCTGGCTCTGAAGCGTTTGACACTGAGTCTGCAACTGCTGAATCTGCTGGCGGGCTTGTTCGTATTGACGATGCATTTGTTGGGATATGGTTTCCGTCTCTCGGAGACGTTCTGTCTGACGCTGAAGCTCCTGCGTTTGACGTTCTAACTGGTGTTGGGAGTCAGCAAGAGTTTGCTGAATATGCTGAAATTGATGCTGGAGAAGGGATAACTTTCGGCTCGAACTGCCCCACCCCCAGATCGCCATGCCCAAAGAGGTCAGCACGACGATCATCGAAAGAAACACGGACGCCATGAAAAGAGGCTGTCTTCGGCACCATTGCCAAAAAAGCCCCGCAGGACCGAGCTGTCGAGGTGTCTGGGGTTGCTCGGAAAGCCACCTTTCTAAAAACTCCAACTGAGAATTTCTCTCCATAGGGGACATTGTTTCCCCCTTTATGCTTCCTGGGGTATCCTGTGGTCGAACAGCAAAGGCAAGTCCACATTGACGACAGAGAATTTCCGAGCGTTCTGCCCGCTCGGAAATGGCTACTTGGTGGCTTCCTCCACACAGAGGACACGACACCAAAAGCCTCACTCTCCTTTGTTGGGCAGACACCCTTTGCCGTCCGAAAAACTGGGTGGAAACGGATGGTCCATCCATATTCCCATAAACCACCGAAAATCACTCTCACCCAGCCGGACCGTCTCCAGCAAACGCCCTGGTAAAATCCTTCTATCCCGTTCTATAGACAATTTCCTCCCTCTCTACATCGACCCAATCCTTTCCTGGAATCCGATAATCAGCTATTTCCCCTATAACCGGAATATCCCGTAAAATTGGACCTAGGAAAAACCTTGGGGAAGATTGCAGAATCCGGCCTCTATCCGCTACAATCCCTATATTCGGTAAACTTTAAAAGAAGGGGTAACACTTTAGCCGAATGAAGGAGTACGATGTGTCATTCCTGCGCAAGCAGCAGTCCAGGTTTATTTCCACACAGGCAGAAACCCCAGGCAATATGGAGTTTTAATTTCTGGACTGCCGCTTTCGCGGGAATGACACCCCTGGCCCGGCTAACCGACAGGTTGGCCGGCCTCTCGAGGGCCAGGGGAGAGGCAAGTTGCTTCATTCGGCTCAAATGGGACAAATTTAGAAAACTCCATGGGAGTTGCCTCCTGGATGGATGGGATCCCAAAACAAGGTTTAGAGAATGCGAAAACTTCGTCTCTTTTTGCAACGTTTTGCTTTAGATTTTTCTCGTGGGCGATGTCAGGCCACTTGCCGGGAGTTTGCTCCGGGAAGGTCTGCCAGAAGAAGGTTTGCTCTGGGGCTGGGTGTGCTGGTGTGGGCCGGTTTCTGCTCTGTAGGCTGGAGCCAAACCAACCTGATAGGCTTGGTGGAAAGCGCCGAATCTCTGACCAGGGAAAAACAGGAGGATCTGTATCGTCAACTTCAAAAACAAGCAGAATACTGGGAACGACAAGCGGCGATTGTCAAGACCGTGGTGAAGATTGCCCGGCCCACGGTAGTTCACATCGAAGCGGAACCTGGCCTGTCCCCCTCCACCCAGCGGACGCCCACCCAACGGGTCGAAGAAGCCGGCTCCGGCGTCATCGTCCAAATCCAAGGCAAATACTATGTATTGACCAATCGGCATGTCATCAAGGGGGCTGGTATCGGCGGGATCAAAATCGGTCTGGCCGACGGCCGACGTATCTATCCCACCCGTCTGTGGGACGACCCGGAAAGCGATGTGGCTGTCTTAGCCGTGGACGCTCCTGGTTTAGTCCCGGCTCGGCTGGGCAAGAGCAAAGAAGTAGAAATTGGCGATTTTGTGTTGGCCGTCGGAAGCCCCTTCGGCCTGAGCCATTCGGTTACCTTCGGCATTATCAGCGCCAAAGGACGCCGGGACCTGGAGTTGGGCCATGCCGAGGTCGTTTTTCAAGACTTCCTCCAGACGGATGCGGCGATCAATCCCGGCAATAGCGGCGGTCCATTGATCAACCTGCGCGGCGAGGTGATCGGCATTAACACCGCCATTGCGAGCAATTCCGGCGGGAACGAGGGGATTGGATTTGCCATCCCGATCGACATGTTTATGTTTGTGGCCAACCAACTGATCGAAAAAGGCAAGGTAGTTCGGGCGTTTTTAGGAGTTCATTTAGATTCTCGGTTTGGCCCGGCCATGGCGGCGGAAGTGGGGTTGCCCAGGCCCATGGGCGCGCGGGTGTCCGGGGTAACTGCCCAGTCGCCGGCGGCGGCTGCCGGTGTGCAGGTCGGAGACATTATCCTTCAATTCGATGGCCAACTCGTGGAGGATGCCGGACATTTAATCAACCTCGTCGGTATCACTTCTGTGGGGAAACAGGTCCCGGTGGTCCTTTTTCGAGACCGAAAAACTCTGACCCTTCAAATTACCCTGGCTAATCGGGAATCTTTTCTTTCCCAACAGTAAATCCTGGACGGACCTTCCTTATCTTTCCTTTCCTTTTCCTGGAGATTCTGTAACATTTTAGCCGAATGGAGGGGGCTATGTGTCATTCCTGCGGAAGCAGGAATCCAGATAACATGGCTTCCTACTTTCTGGCTTCCCGCTTTCGCGGGAATGACACCCCTCAGCCAGCTTCGTTCAGGAGCCATCCTCTCCCGCGGCGGGAGAGGCGAGTTACTTCATTCGGCTAAAATGTTACGAGATTCTCTTTTCTGGAGAATCCGATCCTGGGCAGTCTGTTTCTTGAACACCCATGGGAGGCTATGGGGATGGGATTCTTTTTCGATCTTCTTCCATGGCAGCGGCAATACTACTTTCGATGGGGTGGACAGTATCTTTTATAGGGGTAGGAGAGGGAAAGATGCATTGAACGGGTTATCTAAGACCCCTCCATAGGACGTTCGCCTATCCCAGCCAATCCGTTTTTCAGGAAAAATGAGAACTTTTAGCAAAATCGGCACATTTTAACAGCATTTTCTTGGGTTGGGTTACCGATTAAGTACATCGCGGGCCTTTCCCGGTGGGGATAAAGTCTTCTTCTTGAAAGTCGGGACCTTCTCAGAAATGAAATGGAAACCGATTGTTATTGGGATAACGGCGGCGGCGTCTTTTTGGGGGGATTTTGTGGAAGCCCAAGAGGGGGTCCGATGGGAACCTCTGAGTCTTCAAGCCGCCCAACAACAGGCAGCCCAAACCCGTCGTTTGGTGTTGATTCACTTCTGGTCGCCCAATTGCGGACCTTGCCAGAAAATGGAGCGGCTGGTCTTTAGCCGACCTGATGTGGCTGCTGCGGTCGAAACCTATTATGTCCCCGTGAAAATCAACGCCGACCAATTTCCTTATACCGCCCGGCAGTACGGGATCACCGCTTTACCCACCGATATCATTCTCAGTCCCACCGGCCAGGTGATTCGGCGGTTTCAAGGGGCAGTGCCGGCCGAGCAATACATGGCTCAACTTCACCGGGTGGCGGTGGAGATGCAATTGGCCGGTCCCTCTAGCCAGCCTGGACTAGACCCGGCTTCTTTGAGCCAGAGGATACCTTCTTCACCGGCTTCTTCGGAAATCCCCACCGCTTGGCCAAGAGGTCCGGCAGGGGCGCCTTCCTATCGAGAAACCCCACCGAATCCTTCTCCTGCGGTGCAGAATCCTTCTGATTGGACCACCTCCAGGCAGGCTTATCAAGCTCCTTCTTACGGACATATAGGACAACAGGGTGTTTCTATTCAAAATCCTCCATCGACCTTCTATGGTGGGGGTAATTCCCCGGCGGGTATCCTAGGCCCAGCAGATCATTTTCGACCTGCACCGTTAGCAGAACGGACGATGAGTCCCCCCGTGTTAAGTGGCCAATCTACATCTTCGGAGGGGACTTCCACTCCTCCTCCGAATCCTCCTGGCTCTGCCAGGCCTTCTTCGAGCGATATGCCTATGGAGCGAGGCTATTCCCCGGCATCCCCGTCTGGTATGGCATCCCCTGCTCCCAATAGTTTTTCTTCACCTGGTTCCTCGTTTGCAGAAAAGCCTCCCCTCTTAACGGGAAGGGGTACCCCTTCTGGAACTTTTGCGGGGGGAGGTCCCAATGGGACCATTCCACCTTCGGCGGAGAGTGTTCCTGAGGGGTGGCCGCCAGGGCTTCCTCCTTTAGGGTTAGAAGGTTATTGCCCGGTGGAATTGGTGGAAAAACACCGGTGGGTCTTAGGAACCCATCCTTGGGGAGTGATCCATCGGGGGCGAACCTATATGTGTGCAGGTCCGGAAGAACAAAAAAAGTTCCTAGCGAATCCAGATCGTTATGCCCCTGTTTTGGCGGGCCAGGATGTGGTCCTGTCCGTGGAACGGGGGATGAACGTATCAGGCCGACGGGAATATGGCGTCTTTTATCGCGGTCGGGTGTATCTATTCGCCGATGCCACCACCCTGGAAACCTTCCGCAAAAATCCCCGGCGATACATCGAAGCGATGTCCGGAATTCCTGGGCCAGAGACGGCCTCTCGGCGATAAGAACCGTTCCTCCGAAAGAAATCCAAGCACTCCTTTTGCCGAAAAGAATCGGAGGACACCCTTGAACCTCTCACGCTCCGGGGAGATCACCGAAGCGATCATTTGCCTTCGAGCAATCGGCTCAGACGGACCACCTGGCAGCGAACACCTTCGAGACTGGGATTCAGCTTTAAAGCCCGGCGGAAGCTTTCCAGAGCCGAGCGGGGATTATTGAGCCGAAGGTAAGCGTGGCCCATCCCCGTGGCGGCGGCAAAATGGTAGGGGTTCAATTCCAGGGTTTGATAGCAATCTTCGATGGCCCCGGTATAATCTTCCATACCGAAACGGGCGATAGCGCGTTGGTTCCACGCCTCGGCCAAGCCGGGGGCTTCGGTAATGAGCTGGCTGGCCCGCTGAGCCGCTTCCTGATACCGCTTCGCCTGATTCATCCGTACGATCACCGCCAAGATTTCTTGCTGTTTCGGGGTACCTGCTCGGCGCCAGACGGAACGGATACCGTTTTCGGCCAACATGCGTACAGTTCGATCATCGTCGTGCAAGGCACGCCCCATGACGGCGTTGACCTCGTAGTCGCCCAAAAACCCCAGGGCAAGCACAGCGGCGCGACGTATTTCGCGGAGCGGGTGCTCCGCCAATCGCTGAAGAGTGCCTTGAGTATAATACTCCTGCACGTTTCGGATCAATTGAGCGGCGTCTTGGTCGGTTAAATAAGCGTCGTAAAAAGTTACCAGAACTGGCAGTCGTCCACCCGGGGTGCTCACAAGTCAGTCTCCTCCGCAGCAGGAATCGGCGCCTCGGGAAAAAGGCCATCTCTCGGGGAATAGGGCGGCATTTCCCCTTTCGGGGGGGTATTCCGAAGAAGCCCTACCCCAGGGAGGTTTTATATTCTGATTGTACCCAGAAAGTTGCTTTTTTGCTACTGGAAACTTTTCTTGGCAAAAGCGGCGCTACGCTCGGGCTACCCGCGGGGAAAACTTTTTGGAATGCTTTACTTCGAAAAACTTTTTACGTAACATTTCAACCGGTGAAAACAGAGGCCTCTTTGGCCGTTCCCGCTGTTTACAAGGCGGTCCAGAACCAGGAGAAAAGGGTGGTCCTGCACATAGCGGGCCTTATGGGGTAGGGAAGGGTAAGAGAATGGATGTTGCTTTTTTGCTGGTGGTTGGGGGAGTGCTCTTAGGTTGGGCTGAGGGGGAGTTTTATCCGACGGGACGCCTGGCTGCGGGAGCGGAACCGTCCGGCCGGAAAAGCTCCCCGGCAGCAGGAATTTCTGCGTCACATCCCCTAGAGGGGCAGTGGCTTCAGGGGGAGGCTGCTTATCGGCGATTGAAAGAATCGGTCGGGCCGACGGGCGTTCTCTGGAAAGGCACGCCGCTTCGAGAGGCTTTGGAAGGACTGGCCCAGACGACCCGGATTGCGTTTGTTCTTGATCGCCGCGTGGACCCTGGGCAACTTGTCGAACTTCAAGTGCAAAATTGTTCCCTTTTAGAGACCTTTGCCGCAATAGCCAAAGATCGGGGTTTGGGCGTGTGTCTGGTGGGACCTGTCGTTTATATTGGCCCTGTTGCTTCCTCGCAGCGATTGAACACGTTGATCGCTATGGCGGAAGAACATGTAGAAACTCTCCCTGCGCCGGTGCAGAAAAGATTCTTACAGGAAGCTCCGCTCTGCTGGCCCGATTTGGCCGTCCCAAGGGAAATTCTGGCCGATTTGGCGGCCTCGGCCGATGTTTCCGTAGTGGATGAGGATCGGCTTCCACACGATCTTTGGGCCAAGGCCTCCTTACCTCCGCTTTCCTTGACCTGCCGACTATGTCTGGTGCTTCATCAGTTTGACTTGACCTTTCAGGTTCAAACGGAGGGGCGGGAAATCGTGCTTAGGCCCCTTCCCCAGCGAATTGCCCTCGTGCGGAGTTATCCGGGAGGGGGCAACCCCCAAGCCCGTGCGCAACAGATCGCGGAGATAGCGCCGGAAGTCGAGATTCGGCTAAGCGGCGACAGAATATGGGTCCGAGGCCGATGCGAAGACCACCATCGGATTGCCTTGTTTTTGGACCCGTCTCAGAAATCGTCCCATCCTTACTGGGAGTTAGAAAGCCTTCTGAGCGGACCTGGAAAACCTTTCTTGCAGCCGGGCAAGTCTTCCCCCACTTCCAGCCCGCCCTCGATCAAGCAAATTCGAGTGGATAGTCTTCGCATCCGGAATAAACCGCTCCGGGAGGTCCTGGATTTATTGAGAGATCGGCTTGGGTTGGAATTCCGAATCGATGAGGAGGCCATGCAGAAAGCCGGGGCGAGTCTGGATCAGCATATCTCTCTGGAAGTCCAGCGGGCCAGTGTGGATGAACTTCTCCGCAAGATTTTCCAGCCGTTGGGGTTACGATTCCAACGTCGTCAGCATGTAGTGGAGGTCCGTCCCTGAGAGGTCCAGGATTCTCTGATCGCCTGCGGCCTTGCTATGGCCGCCCAAAATAAAAAGGGCGACCCAGAGGTCGCCCTCCAGACCATGTGTTCTAGGAGATGGTGGAACACTTTAGGAGGCCAAAGCGTTGCTGCACTCCTAGATTTCTTTTGGGGCACAGGGCTGTTTAGGAACAAACCCATCCTTTAGCAGCCGTGTTTTTCTAGCTTTTCTCGCAGGACATCAGCGGTAAAAGGTTTGACCAGATAGTCGGAGACGCCGGCCTGAATGGCCTGAAGGACCCGCCCTTTTTCGGCTTCGGTGGTTACCATGATGATAGGGACTTTGGGGTCTTGGGCCCGGATGGCCTGGACGACTTCGATGCCGGTTTTTCCGGGCATGTTCCAATCCGTCAGCACCATGTTAAATTCCCCCGGTTTGAAAAGGGCGACGGCTTCATTCCCATCGGCGGCCTCCACCGCATCGGTAACACCAACCGCCTGGAGCGAACGCAAAATGATTTTGCGCATAGTGCTAGAATCATCGGCTACAAGAACTTTTGTCATAACAAGACCCTTTCCCAGAAAAGATTCAGAGAAGACGTTTCCATCGCAAAACCAGAAAAGACTGTGAGACAACACAGCCAGAAAAGTGTTCAAGAAAGCTTAGAATACGTCTTGGCTCGAAGCAACTTTTCCGGTTTCTTTTCAGGTGGAAGACTTTTGAGGGTGCTTTGATTCCTGGCCGATGCCCCCTATGGGAGGGGAAACGGCGGCGGGGCCTCTCTTTTCTTGGCGGGGATTTCTTCGATCTGGAAGCGGCCTTCCTGGCCTGTACGAGGGGATTTTTGGGATGATCAGAGAATATCGATCAGGCCGAGTGTACCGGAAAAAGAAAAAATTGCGATTCCTACGAATCCTTTTGGCCTTTTCGATTTTTAGGAAGGTTTTATTTCGGGATGCATCCTGGAATATTGCAACCTATACACCTATAGAAACCAAAGTGTCCTGGGAGAGAATCCGCAACGGGATGGTTTCCAATATTTCCTTTGGGTATGGCATCCAGAGGCGGAAATGGTCTGTTGAGAGAGAATGCGATTTCTAGGCAAAGGGGTATGAACATGTCCACAGGGATTCAAGAACCCGTTGTTTTAGAAGGTCGGCATGGAGAAGGCGCCGGTTCCTTGCAACTGGTGAGTTTCCGGTTAGGCCAGGAGGAATATGGAATTGAAATCACCAAGGTCCAAGAGATCATTCTCATGGGAGAGATTACGCAGGTGCCGCAGACCCCGCCGTATATCAAAGGGTTAATCAATCTGCGGAGCACCGTGATTCCGATTGTGGATTTGCGATTGCGGTTTGGTTTGCCGCCGCAAGATGCCACCGAAGAGACGCGCATTATGGTGGTGAATGTGCGTGGAAAGATCATCGGGATTATTGTGGATGCGGTGAGCGAGGTTTTGCGGATTTCTAAGGAACAGATTGCTCCGCCGCCGCCGACGGTGGCCGGTCTAGGCCGGGACTATTTGACCGGACTGGTCAAACTGGAAAACCGGTTATTGATTTTGCTGGACATCGAAAAACTCTTCGCCGGCGAAGAAAATCCCGTCGGATAACCTAGCATTCTGGAGTCGTCGGGTAGTGAGAAGAGATGGGAAAAAGGTACTTCCCATGGGGAGTCGTTGAATGACAAGGAGACCTGTTTTCATGGAACGACAGGTTTCATCCAGAGGTCAAGGTGACAGATGATGGATACACTAGGTTCAATAGTTCCGGTCCCGAGCATAGGGAATCTGGAGCAAGTCAGCGACGCCCAATTGGCCCGTTATGGAGAACTGATTTACCAAAAAACGGGCATCCGGATTTCGCCGCAGAAGAAGATGTTGCTTTCGAATCGGTTGCGGCGTCGGCTCCGGGAGACAGGGATTCCGGATTTTGAGGCTTACTATCGTCATTTGAAAGGCCTTCCGGCGGGTCATTCCGAATGGAACGCTTTTTTACAGGAGATTACCACCCACGAGACCTATCTGTTTCGGGATGAGACTCAATGGCGGTGGTTTCGCCGGGAGTATTTACCGAAGGTGGCGGCCGAAGTTCAGGCTGGCCGACGGCCGAGATCCTTGCGGATTTGGTCGGCCGCCTGTAGTACAGGGGATGAGGTCTATACGATTGCCTGTTGCATTGCCGGAGGCCTGTTGAACTATCAGCAATGGAATATCACGATTTTAGGGACCGATATTGGGGCTGGGGCTATTGAGCAGGCCCGAGCGGGAGTGTTTGGCGAGCGGGCGATGCGACTTGTACGGGAAGAAGACCGCCGGCGATTTTTTATCAAGGCAAAAGATGCAGCGATTTGGCAAGCGAGTCCTGCGCTGCGGGCGATGACTTCATTTCGGCAGCATAACCTCCTGGAGCCGCTTCGTTTGCCGCCGTTCGACATGGTCTTTTTGAAGAATGTGTTAATCTATTTTGATGCCTCTTCGAAAAAGCGAGTTTTGGAAAATATTCGGGCCGAGATAAAGCCAGGAGGGATGCTCCTTACGGGGGCTGCGGAAGGGGTTTCCGAGTTCCTACGGGATTTTGAACGCCTGAATCCCTGGCTCTATCGGCGTCCCGTATCATCGCGTGTAATGGAGGTTCGTCGATGAGTGTTTCGGAAACTCCTGTTCACGACGAATTTTACGAAAACCTTTTGGGGGATTTTTTGGATGAGTCGGCCCAACTGCTGGACCGCCTGAACGAAAACCTCTTGAAGCTGGATGAATGGGTCCAGACGTATGAGGGCAGTACGCCGCCTCCATGCGACGCGGACCTATTGAATGAGATGTTCCGGGCGGCCCATAGTTTGAAGGGCCTGTCGGCCATGTTAGGCCTTCAGGAGATCAACCAACTGACCCACAAAGTGGAAAACGTTTTCGATGCAGCCCGGAAGAACCAATTGCCGATCACACGGGATGTCGTCAATCTGATTTTTGAGGGGGTGGATCGGTTGGGCGCGTTGGTGGAGGCGCTGAAAGATCCTAGCAGCGAACCGGTCGAGTATGAAGGGGTTTTGGGAAAAATTCATCACCTCCTCAAGGCTACCGGAGCGGAGCGAGGCCCATCGACTCAGGCGGATGCCGAGCGTGCCTTGGCCGCCGTCGAACAGGCCGTCCAAGCTTTGGATCAATCGATGGGCGGTTCCTCCGGTTCGGAGGGGGCTGCCTCGGAAGACCAACCTGGGACGCTCAGCGCCGTCGAATCGGCTTCTGACGCCGTTGGCGTCCACACCGGAGAAGTGGAGGGACAGAAAGAGGTTTCCATCTCTACGACGCCGTTGCCGTCTTTAACTTCTCCAGCTTCCGCAAGCATCCCCTCACAAACGCCGGACCCCCTGGAAGGAATCCAAGACGAGCCGAATCTACCCGCAAAATATGTAGGCATCTTTATCGACGAAGCGGACCAAACCCTCGATGAGCTGACGGAAATCCTGTTGGCAGTGGACAACTCCGCTTCCAAAGAGACCGTGGAAAAGTTGTTGGTCCTCTCCCATAAACTGAAGGGATCAGCGGCTTCGATCGGGCTGCATCGGGCGGCTAAATTGGCCCATCTGATGGAGGATGTCTTGCAAGAACTTATGGCCCAACAGGTGGTGCTCCAGCCTGCTTTAACGGATGTCTTCTTGCGAGGGACCGATACGCTCCGGCAGTTTGTACAAGATCTTCGGCAAGGGCAGCCAACGACGGAGTCGTTCGGACCGGTAGCCCGGGAACTCTTGGCGGCCTTGCAAACGGTCAGATCGGGCGGGGTAGGCGAAGGAACGGGGGTAGCTTCCGGCGGTGCGTCGGACACCCACCGCAATTCCGGCGCATCTGGCCCGGAAGGAATTTCTTCCTTGCAGAAGGCAGGTCCATCTGAGGCTTCTGCACCCCATGCTGTCAGCGCCGCTTGGAAGAGTCAGGTTACCTCGAAAATCCCCGAAGGCAGCCAAGCGATTCTGGGGGAGGTGTATTTCGAAGATCATCTTCCTTTAGTGGGCCTGAAGGGCAGACTCATTTACGAAAAAGTGGCCCGGATGGGAGAAGTCTGCCAATTCGATCCACCGCCGGATACCCTGGACGATCTGGAGGTGTTAGAGAAAGTCTCTTTTGGCGTACTCACGGACCAGTCGATTTCGGTGGCGGAGATCCAGTTGCAGATTGCCGGCGTCCGTCGGATCGTTCTGGAGACCTGGCCGACTCGGTCAGAGACGCCCTCCAGGGATTCCAGTTCGGTCCGGCCAGCGGAATCGAAGGAATCGACTTCCAGGGTGGCGACAGTTACGGCGTCCGCTTCTGCCATTCGTCCGAAGACTCCAGAGGCGTCTCCGACTTCTCGGACTTCGGTGGAAGCGGCCAATGCGGAGGCAGCGGCCAAACCGACGGAGACTTTACGCGTCGATATTGAGCGATTGGACCAGTTGATGAACTTGGCCGGACAATTGGTCATCAATAAAGCCCGTTTCAGCCAAATTAGCGATACCCTGAAAAATGTGCTTTCCAGCAGGAATCCTTTGCAATTGTTGGAACGGGTGTCGGCGGCTTTGGAGGCCATGGGGCAAGCCAACGGGGCGGAAAAACTCGATTCGCATACGTTGGTCGAGGGATTTCGATCCACGGCGCGTCGGCTCCAGCATGAGTTGGAAGACCTTCGGAAAGACCTTCAACTGCTTCCGCGGGCTCGACAGGCGGTCTATGAACTTCAGGAGGCCGTCCATCAGCTCGACCGAGTTACCGATGGTTTGCAGCGCACCGTCATGCAGACCCGTATGGTGCCGATCGGACCGTTGTTTACGCGATTTAAGCGGGTGGTTCGGGATATTACCCGGATGAGCGGCAAGATGGCCCAACTGGTGATCTTGGGTGAGAAAACGGAATTGGACAAACGGATGATCGACGAATTGGGCGATCCGCTCATCCACTTAGTTCGCAATGCGGTGGATCACGGCATTGAACCGCCCGATGTGCGGGAATCCCTGGGTAAACCTCGCCAAGGTACAGTAACTCTGGAAGCCTTCCATCGGGGCAATAGTATTGTGATCCGGGTCTCCGATGATGGCCGTGGTTTGGACGCCGATAAGATTCTCCGCAAAGCCATCGAAAAAGGACTGGTCAGTCCGGCGGATGCGGAAAAGATGACTCGTCAGCAGATTTATCAACTGATCTGGCAGCCGGGATTGAGTACTGCCGAAAAAGTAACTGAAGTTTCTGGGCGGGGCATGGGAATGGATATTGTGCTGTCGAAAATCTCGGATTTAAACGGGACGGTCGATATCGACAGCACTCCGGGTGTGGGGACGACGATGACGATCAAATTGCCGCTCACGTTGGCCATCCTGCCCAGCCTCATGATTGAAATCGACGGAGATACTTTTGCTCTGCCTATCGAAACGGTGGCCGAAATCGTCCATCTCCGCCGCTCCGATATGTACACCATCCAAGGACAATGGGCGGCTCGGATCCGCAACGCCGTGATTTCGGTCGTTCATCTGCGCGATCTGTTCACCTGGAATCAACCCAGTCCGACCTGCACAGAAAACTCCGAACAAAGAACTTTGGTGATTCTGGGCGAGACGGGTCGGCAGATCGGATTGGCCGTGGATCGCGTCTTGGGCGAAGAGGACGTGGTCATTAAATCCATTTCGGAAAATTACCATAATGTGCCAGGTCTTGCCGGCGCCAGCATCCTGGGCGACGGTCGAGTGGCTTTGATTTTGGATGTAACCGCGCTGGTGGAGATGGCCTCTGGCCGACATAACCTCAGTGCATGTTAGGGAGTGTTCTATGAATTCCACAGCAACTCGATCCAAAAAGTTAGAAGTCCTTCATGAATTGTTAGCCGCCGCCACCCATGAGGCGTCGGCCAGCATGTCCCGTTGGACCAACGGTCTGATCAGCCTCAGCCTGGACGAAGTCCGGGAGCTTCCTTTAGAGGAAGTGGCGGCCGAACTGGAACTCCATGACGAACTGCTCACCATGGTCGTATTAAGCCTGGAGGGACCGCTCGGCGGAGAGATGATCTTAACGTTCGATGAACAGAACGCCCGCCAATTGGCTGCCTCCTTGCTGAATCGCCCCGTGAACCAGGATCCCGAATGGACGGAACTGGAGAAATCCGCCCTGACAGAAACAGGCAATATCTTGGCCTGTGCCTATATGAGCGCACTGTCCCGCCTCATAGGAGAGGACTTGATTCCCACGGCTCCTTATTTTCTCCAAGACTACGGGGCCAGTGTGCTCCAACAGGCCCTATTGCCCCAAGCCATGGCAGGAGATCAAATCTTGCTCTGTCGGACCGGTTTCCATCGACACGGCGAGAACCTGAATTGGCGGGTCCTCTTTGTGCCAAATCATGCTCTGCGGGAAGGGATGGAAAAAGCCATCCGGACTGCGGTTTAATCCAGAAATAGTCCCTTTGGGAAAATTCCCCGTTGTGATTCCCCACCTCTCTTTCGAGGAAAAACCATGAACGCTCTGGCAACAGAAGAAGAAATCTTCACCGCTACAGTCGGGATGGGACAAATCGTAACGGCGAGAAAGCCCGGACAACTTTCTGCGGTGCTAGGTTCGTGTGTGGGAATTGCCCTTTACCATCCTCGGCTTGAGGTGGGCGGGTTAGCGCATGTCGTGCTGCCGCATTCGAACGGTCGCTTAGATAATCCGGGCAAGTTTGCCGATACGGCTGTGCCCGCTCTGTTGCAGGAATTGCAAAAACACGGAATTCCCCAAGCAGGTTTGGTCGCCAAAATTGCCGGCGGCGCCTGTATGTTTCAGATGCGGGGGCCCTTGCAGATTGGAGAGGCCAATATCCAAGCTGTCCGCCAAGCCCTCACTCAAGCCAATATCCGACTGGCAGCCCAGCATGTGGGCGGAACAGCCGGACGCAGAATTATCCTGGATTGTGCGAATGGAACCCTGCGAGTTGAAATTGCCGGTCGTACCGTGGAAATCCTTTAATTCATATTTCTCCTCAGGAGCATTCCCAAGAAAACTACGAGCACTCTCATGGAAAATAGGAGGAAGGGAATGGCCGTGCCCAGAACTTTATTGGTCGTCGATGACGCCCTGATCATCCGCCAAATGATTAAAGACACTGTCGAACCGGCCGGCTGGACCGTGCTGGGCGAGGCCTCCAATGGAAATATGGCCGTCCAGCAGTATCAAATTCTTCACCCCCAGGCAGTTACGCTCGACTTGGTCATGCCGGAATACGACGGATTGTATGCCTTGCGAGAAATCATGGCCATCAATCCGAACGCCAAAGTGCTCGTCGTCAGCGCTCTGGACCAAAAAGGCATCTTAAAAGAATCGTTTCGGCTCGGCGCATTCGACTTCCTGGTCAAACCTTTCGAAAGATGCCTACTTCTGAAAGCGCTCGATCACATGGTCCCGGCGGAAACGGTTTCTGTGTAGCTCTTCCTCCGGGTTGGAGAATGGTGCCGAGTCTGTTACCCTGAGTTGGCAGACCGGCTCGATAGGCAGCGTCCCCATCTCAGTGGCGATGCACGATTCCCTAGGCATCGGACCGCTGGCTGAGCAAATTCCTCCCTTGGCTTTTGTTTTCTGACGGGGAGAATTTTCTCGTTGCAGCAGCATGGCTGCCGGTCTGGAGTGCGGCGGGAACCTAGGAAGTCCTTGGGTTAGAAGGAGCGGTATCCGAAAGGCTTTCTTCCGAACCGGGGGGACATTGGGCCTGAAATTCTAATAGGACCCAAGCGGATCGGTCCAGGCCGATCTGCTCCCGTTTGACCTCAATCCGAAGACCGTAGGGATAAAGATGGGTAGTTTTCAGACGCACTGGGGGACCGGCCGCCTGTTGCAGATGAAGCAAGGGTCGATGAGAAAACGGTGGGCAAAATGCAATATGGACCGCCGTTGTCCGTTGTCCGGATGCAAAGTCCACCCGCACCCAACCGCTTCTCACATCTGTCCCCTCCGGAGTACGGATTCGGTGGAGATGTTCCAAAAGCCCCTCTGGCCAATCCTCTAGATCCGCTTGTTTTAAGTCGAACCGGCTAAGGGGGCAACCGCCGACGCTCGGCAGAAGGGGAGCATCTTGCGGCAACACTCTGGGCAGAGTTCGGCCAAGGGGAAAACCAACGCCGATTTGTCTTTGCAGCCAACCTTCCGCCGCCAATCCCCCTAGGACCGTTCCCCATAGACCGATCAAACCGGCCGCCGAAGTGTCTGGAAGACTTAGGCATAGAGCCGCCGCCACAAGCCATCCTTTGGCCAGCCAACTTAGGCGTCTTCTCTTGCGGGCTTGCTCCACCTGGATGAGGCTTGCTCGCCGGTCATGGGAAGGCCACAAGGTGAACTGTTTTTTATCTTCCTCTGCCGTCTCCTCGGCAAGTTGCCGCGGCGGAAGCAGACTGGACTGGATTCCCATCCTGCCCAGAAGAGTCAGCATCCAAGCCGTCAATCCCACTACGGCTAACCAGGGCGCATCTAACGGCTGGAGCAGCGCCCCAGCCAGACGTCGGTAGGCCAACAGTCCTGCGCCAAAAAACAAACTCCCCAAAAGCCCCCAACCTAGCAGCCGGAAAATCAGGGCCTCTAAAGGCCAGATGGGAGAGATAGGTCTTTGCCAGGTTGCCGTCGGGTGAACCGAATGCATAAGTTCCTTCCCGAAGAGCGGAGAGGGCGACTTCGTTCCGTCCCAATAGCCGATTTTTCAAAACCTCCTTTTCCTGGACGGTGTTAGGTTTCTGGGGAGAGGAAATCGCCTCTCTTATGGCGCCAGTTCCTCCCATGGGGCCTTAGCGCCGTTTACGGAGCCAGTCCCTTTAAGAAGCGGCGGCCGAGGTGGAAGCGGGGCGGAGTCCGACAGCCTGGGCCAATTCGGCGGCCCGATGGGTCCGTTCCCAGGTGAATTCCGGTTCATGGCGTCCGAAATGGCCGCCGGTGGCGGTCTTCCGATAGATCGGACGCCGCAAATCCAGGTACTCAATAATCCCGCTGGGCGTCAAAGGGAACATCTGGCGCACGAGTTCGCACAACCGTTCTTCTTCGACCAAGCCCGTTCCTTTGGTGTCGATCAACATACTCACCGGTTCGGAAATACCGATGGCATAGGCAAACTGGACCTGGCATTCCTCAGCCAAACCGGCGGCGACGATATTTTTGGCCACGTGCCGGGCCATATAAGCGGCGCTGCGATCCACCTTAGTAGGGTCTTTCCCGCTGAAAGCCCCTCCGCCATGCGGCGCCCAGCCGCCGTAGGTATCGACCATGATTTTTCGACCGGTTACGCCGGTATCGCCGTGCGGACCGCCTGTTACAAAACGCCCCGTGGGATTGACATGATAAATGATCTTCCCTTCCACCAAAGACTTGGGCAATACCGAATGGACCACCTCGTCAATGACAAACTCCCGAATTTCCTTCTGCTTGACCCACGGAGCATGTTGCGTCGAGACCACCACCGTATCGATCCGGATGGGACGGTTCCCTTCGTACTCGATGGTTACTTGGCTTTTGCTGTCCGGCCGAAGCCAATCCACTTTCCCCTTTTGGCGGAGTTGGGTAAGTCGTTGCAGAATCCGATGCGACAGAGCGATCGGCAACGGCATCAACTCCTTAGTCTGTCGGCACGCATAGCCGAACATCATTCCTTGATCCCCTGCCCCTAAACTTTTCCCTTTGGTCGTATTTTCATCTACACCCCGGGCAATGTCTGGACTTTGCCGACGCACACTGACCAGCACTGCACACGTGTCGGCATTGTAGCCCATTTCATCGCTGGTATAACCGACGTCCCGAATGACCTGCCGGGTTACTTCGGCATAGTCAATTTTCGCCTGGGTGGTGATTTCGCCTGCCACGATGGCCATGCCGGTGGCCACCAACGTTTCGCAGGCTACCCGACTGGTGGGGTCCTGGGCGATCAAGGCGTCCAGGATACCGTCGGAAATTTGGTCGGCCAATTTATCCGGATGCCCCATGCTGACCGCTTCACTGGTAAAAAGATAACGACGTTCTGCCACTGCCAAAACCTCCTCTGACTTTCAAGATGCAAGATGCTCGTCGCCTCCCGCCACGTTCTCAGAAAGGTTCCTCCTGCCTGGTTCGCCCCAAGCTAGGCCAAGCCCCTCAAAATCGCAACTTCCTAATTTGTTTGCCTGTATCCACCCGGCCAGGCCTCTACGACTTGTAGGGGCAAAACTCAGCTCGAACTCCCCAGATTGTGGGAATTGGTCCCGGTGGATACAGTCCGCTTAAAATATCCAACAAGTTATAAGCGATCTTTCGGCATTTCGGAACCTACCCTATTGTATTCAAATCGGCCATTATAAAATCTTCATCCCCTGGATTCAATTGAGCCAGTCGGCTTTCGTAAGGACGGGCTTCCAGGGGTACAGGAAGGAGGCCACTCCGAAACCCTCCTTTTAGGTTATCCAATAGTCCCAATAAGAATCAACCCTTGCAGCCTCTCCTCCTTTCCCCGTAGAATGATTAGTTCTGGATTTTCCCCAAGGGGGATGAGAATACCCATGGCACTATCGGCATTCATCATTCGGGGGGCTCGAGAGCACAATCTTCAGAATCTTCATCTGGAGTTGCCGCGCAACCGGCTGATCTGTTTTACCGGCGTGAGCGGATCGGGCAAAAGCTCCCTGGCCTTCGATACCCTCTATGCCGAGGGCCAACGCCGTTACGTAGAAAGTCTATCCACCTACGCCCGCCAATTCCTGGGCCAAATGCCCAAGCCGGATGTCGATAGCATTGCCGGTCTCAGTCCTGCCATTTCCATTTCGCAGAAAACCGGCGCGGTCAATCCCCGAAGCACCGTCGGTACCATTACCGAAATCTATGATTATCTTCGGGTTCTGTATGCTCGGGTGGGCCGGGGGCATTGCCCCCAATGTGGTCGGCCCATCACCGCCCAAAATCGGGAACTGATCCTTCAGCAAATCGCCTCCTTACCGGCCGGCGCCCGGGTGCTGATTTTAGCTCCGCTGGTTCGAGGTCAAAAGGGCCACTACCGAGAACTTTTTGAAGACCTCCGCAAACAGGGGTTTATTCGGGCTCGAGTGGATGGCCGGGTTGTCTCTCTGGAAGAAGACCTCCAACTGCAAAAGAACATCCGACACTGGATCGAGGTGGTGATCGACCGGCTGTCGCTGAGCGGCAACTTTCGGCCCCGATTGGCCGAGGCCGTGGAACTGGCCCTCCGGGTGGGCGAAGGCGTCATGATTGCAGCCGTTGAGCCAGCCGACAGATCGGAGACAGAAAAAATCCTTCCTCCAACAGCCGAACTTTCTTCCTCCAGAGACATTTCCCCAGCCGATTCGGGACTAGAAACAAAAAAAGAAACTTCAGCAACATTTTCTAAAAACAAATCTCCCGGTCGTTCTGCTGGATGGCCCCCCAAAGGGGCTGCATCCTCCTGTCAGGATATTCTGTTTTCGGTGCAGTATGCCTGCACGCATTGCCGACGGAGTTTCGATCCGCCCAGTCCGCAGCTATTCAGTTTCAATAGTCCGCAGGGGATGTGTCCGGCCTGCGAAGGTCTTGGACAAATATACACATTCGATCCCACCCTCCTTATCCCCAACACAAGCCGATCCTTCCAGCAAGGCTGCATCGAACCGATCGGCCGGTGGAAAGACCTCAGCCGATGGCGACGACATATCTACCGCGGCGTGGCCGAAACCCTGGAACGTAAATACGCTCTGCCGCCCGGAACCATCCTGGAAACCGCCTGGGAAGAACTGGACCCCCAGTTCCAACACGCCCTCCTCTGGGGCACCGGCCAGGAACATATCACCTTCACCTGGCGGGCCGGCCCGAGCGGCTACAAATGGGGCGGAACCTTCGAAGGCATCATTCCCGAACTGCTCTCCCAATACAAAGGCACTTCCAGCCGAATCCACCGCCGGGCCTTAGAAAAATACATGCGGATCATGCCTTGCACGGTCTGCAGGGGCCAAAGGCTCAATGAACAAGCCCGATCGGTCAAAATCGCTTCCGCCTCCCCCCGGTTCGCCTCCGCGCCCTGGAAATCCTTGCCGGAAGTCTGCGCCCTGTCCATTACCGAAGCGCAGGAGTTCTTCCAGAATCTCCAACTGGATTCCGTAGGCCAAAAAATTGCTGAGGAACTGCTCAAGGAAATCCGCGCCCGCTTGCAGTTTCTGCGGAATGTGGGACTGGAGTATCTCCGTTTGGATCGGCCTGCCCCGACGCTTGCCGGCGGTGAAATGCAGCGGATTCGTCTGGCCAGCCAAATCGGCGCTGGCCTGGTCGGCGTCCTCTACATCCTGGACGAGCCATCCATCGGTCTGCATGCCCGGGACAATCGTCGGCTCCTGGAGAGCCTGGTTGCCCTACGCGATCAAGGCAATACGGTCATCGTGGTGGAACATGATGAGGAAACCGTCCGATCGGCTGAGTGGATTGTCGATTTTGGTCCGGGGCCGGGGGTGCGCGGAGGCCGTATCGTCGCCCAGGGAACTTTGGAAGACATCCTCCGGACGCCGGAAAGTCTGACCGGCCAGTATCTGTCTGGCCGACGCACCATCCCGGTTCCCGCTCGGCGTCGGCCTGTGCCCGACCCGGCGCTGATCCTCCAATCGCCTGCCAGCGCTGCATCGCAAAACGCTTCCAACCCGGAAATCGCCTCCGGGCAGGATTCTTCTGGTAATGGACGCAGCAAAAAACGTTCCCGGCGTACCAACTCCGTTCGGATTGAGGTTCCTTCGGCGTCCGATGATGTACCCGGCTGGGTGGTCGTTCGAGGAGCGGCGCAGAACAATTTGAAAAACATCGATGTGCCTATCCCGTTGGGCCGATTCGTGTGTGTTACCGGCGTGAGCGGGTCCGGGAAAAGTTCTCTGGTCAATGACATTCTGATCGAAGCCCTGCATCGGGATTTGAACGGCGGTCTGGGCCATCCCGGCCAATACCGAGCCATCGAAGGCCTCCACTATCTGGACAAGATGATCGCCATTGATCAGTCGCCCATTGGCCGAACGCCCCGCTCCAATCCGGCCACCTACATCAAATTGGCCGAGGACATCCGGGACCTTTTCGCCCAGTTGCCCGAGGCGAAGATGCGCGGTTTCGGACCGGGCCGATTCAGTTTCAACGTCCGAGGCGGTCGCTGTGAAGCCTGCGAAGGCCACGGCGCAACGAAATTGGAGATGGATTTTTTGGCCGACATCTGGGTCCCTTGCCCCGTTTGCGAAGGCCGACGCTTCAACCGCCAGACCCTCCAAGTCCGCTTTAAAGGCAAAACGATCGCCGATGTATTGGATATGGATGTTCAGGAGGCGTTGGAACTGTTTGAAAACCAGCCAAAAATCCGCCATAAGCTCCAGACGCTTCATGAGGTCGGGCTGGACTATTTAAAACTGGGTCAGCCTTCGCCCACGCTTTCCGGCGGCGAAGCCCAACGGATCAAACTGGCCCGAGAATTGGTCCGCCCTAGCACCGGACGAACCCTGTATATCCTGGATGAGCCGACCACCGGCTTGCATTTTGCCGACATCGAACTGCTCCTGAAAGTCCTGCATGGATTTGTTGAGGCCGGCAATACCGTCCTGGTGGTCGAACACAATATGGAAGTCATCAAGACGGCCGATTGGATCATCGATCTGGGACTGGAGGGCGGCGAAGCGGGCGGACGGATTGTCTGCATGGGCACGCCGGAACAGGTCGCCCAATGTGAATATTCTTATACAGGACAGGCCCTTCGGCAGCATCTGCCGGCCTTGTCGATCTGCAAACCCACCCGGGACGACCGACAGCCCATCTCAACGTTGCCTGCTGGGCGGATCCCAGCCGCCGCTACCGGTTTCCCCGCTGCTGGTTCTTTTGCCTTTGCTGCGGGTGAGCCAGCGCTTGGGGCCGGACCGCTGCCAGCTCCAGCCAAACCCAAGTCCCATGCCCGCCGAAAATCCACCTCCACCAATGGCCGATCCCGCCAAGCGATTCTGGTCCGCTGCGCCGAACAAAACAACCTCAAAGGCATTGACGTCCAAATCCCCCATGAGCGGATCACGGTCTGCTGCGGGCCGAGCGGTTCCGGAAAAACCTCCCTGGCCATGGAAACCCTCTATGCCGAGGGACAACGCCGGTATGTGGAAAGTCTCAGCCCGTATGCCCGGCAATTCGTAGCCCAAATGCCCAAGCCGAAATTCGAACACATCGAAGGGCTTTTGCCGGCCGTGGCGATTGAACAAAAACATCTGGGCCATACGCCTCGCTCGACCGTTGGTACGATTACGGAGACTTATGATTATCTTCGGGTGCTGATGGCGCGGCTTGGCCAGCCCTATTGTCCTCAGTGCGACCTACCGGTCGGCGCCCAGACGGCCGATCAGATCACGGCCAAACTGATGAGTTTGCCGACGGGCAGTCGGTTGTATCTGTTGGCGCCGGTGGAAGCGGCCTCTGGGGCAGACTATGAGGATTTGTGGGTACGGTTACGAGCGGAAGGATATGTGCGGGTACGGATCGACGGTGTCAGCTTCGCGCTGGATCAGATTCCGGACCTGGATCGACGGCGCAAACACATGGTGGAGGTCGTGATCGACCGGGTGGTGGTTCGGCCGACGGAGCAGAGTCGGATTGCCGGTAGTGTGGAAAATGCGTTAGCGGTGGGCCGAGGGGTGATGCGGGTGGCCCATGTGCGGGACGGCATACCGGAGCCCTTATGGAAAACAGATGTTCATAGCCAACATTTAGCCTGTCCCCAATGCGGCCGAAGTTTTGAGCCGCTCAGCCCGCATCATTTCTCGTTCAATAGCCCGTTGGGCTGGTGCCCGGCCTGTCAGGGATTGGGCGTGCAAATCGGGACGAACCCCGCTGCCTTGATTCGGGACCCCAAACGTTCGCTTGCCCAGGGGGCGATGCTCGGTTGGCCCGATCCACAGCATCCTCTGTTTTTGCCGATGTTGGCAGCCTTTGCCCAGGCTACAGGTCTGCCCACGGAGGACTCGGTGGAGCAGCTTGGCGTCCGAGCCCGCCGACTGCTGTTTCAAGGAACGGGCGACCAATGGTTTGAGGTGAGCGGCCAGGACCTCCAGGGACTTCCGATGCCTCCGGAGGTTCGGGCGGTGCTCCCCAGGGCAACCGGGCCATCCTCCACCCAGCCCGGCCAACCTGCCCATTGGCTCTTCCGATTCCAATATAAAGGCCTCGTGCGAGCATTGGAGGAGGCGGCTCGCACCGCACCTGCCCTCCGCAGCCGACTGGAACACCTGGTGGGCGAAGTCGAATGTACAGTCTGCGGAGGAAGCCGGCTTCGGGACGACGCCGCGGCGGTCCGCCTGCGCGGCCGAACCATCGACCAGCTCTGCCGATTGCCGCTGGGCCGATTGCTCGAAGAAATCAACCAATGGACCCTCACGGCCAGGGAACAAAAGATCGCTGAACAATTGTTGGACGAAATCCGTACCCGATTACAGTTTTTGGTGGATGTGGGCTTGGACTATTTGACGTTGGCTCGGCCCGCAGCGGAACTCTCCGGCGGCGAAGCCCAACGGATTCGTCTGGCCGGGCAATTGGGCCGGGCTTTGTGCGGCATCCTCTATGTCCTGGACGAACCGACCATCGGCCTGCATCCTCGGGATAACCATCGGCTTCTGCGTGCCTTGGCCAAACTCCGGGACCTGGGCAATACCCTGGTCGTGGTCGAACACGATCGGGAGGTGATCCGCCATGCAGACCTGCTGTTGGATTTTGGGCCTGGCGCTGGGCAATACGGCGGCCAGATTGTCGCTCAGGGGACGCCTAGCCAGGTGGCTCAACGCCGCCGCTCGGTAACCGGCCCCTATCTAGCCGGTCGAAAAGCCATCCCGATCCCCATGAACCGCCGGATTCCCTCCCGGCCGGTCTGCTCGGAGGCGGCTTCCGTAGATCGCCCACCAGGCCCAGGGAGACGGAAACCTGCTCGCGGGAGGCGAAATACAGAACTTCAGTCCACCTCCAGCCGCTCCGTCGGCAAACCCTCGGACACGTTCGGAGCCGATCAGCCAGCGCCGGGCGGTTGGTTGGAACTCGTCGGCGCCCGACATCACAACCTGAAAAGCATCACCGTCCGAATCCCTCTGGGCACCCTGACCGTGGTTACCGGCCCGAGCGGCAGCGGAAAAAGCTCCCTGGTGGAAGAAATCTTGTATCGGGCCTTGGCCCGTCAGCTCCATCACGCCCACACCACGCCCGGCGCCCATGATACCATTCGGGGCGTGGAACAGATCAACAAGGTCATTTGGGTCGATCAGCAGCCGATCGGCCAGACGCCCGCCTCCAACCCGGCCACCTTCACCGGACTGTTTGATCTGATCCGAGAACTTTTCGCTCAACTGCCGGAGGCCAAACTGCGGGGCTACACGCCCCGGCGATTCAGTTTCAATGTCCCGGGCGGCCGATGCGAAAAATGCGAAGGGCTCGGCCAGATCAAAGTGGAAATGCATTTTCTGCCTGATCTATGGATAACATGTGATCAGTGTCAGGGCCGCCGCTATAATCCGGAAACCTTGGTCGTCCGGTACCACGGCAGAACCATCGCCGATGTGTTGGAGATGTCCTGTGCCCAGGCCCTGAAACTGTTTGAGAATCTGCCGAAACTCCGGCGCATTTTGCAAATCCTGTGCGATGTGGGGTTGGACTATTTGGCTTTGGGGCAACCGGCCCACACGCTTTCGGGCGGGGAATCGCAGCGGGTGAAACTGGCCGCCGAATTGGCCCGGCCAGAAACCGGTCGAACCTTGTATCTCCTGGACGAGCCGACCACCGGCCTGCATTTCCAGGACATTCAAAAGCTGCTGGAGGTGCTCCAGCGGCTGGTCGATCTGGGCAATACGGTCGTGGTGATCGAGCACAACCTGGATGTGATTAAATGTGCGGATTGGGTGATCGACCTCGGTCCTGAGGCGGGCGAGCAGGGCGGCTACGTGGTCGCCGCCGGCACGCCCGAAGACCTGGCGGCCTATGCCCAACAATATCAGAGGATGTGCCAACAAGCCCAACCGGGCGGTAATGGGGCCTGGCTGTTCCGCTCCTATACGGCCGAATATCTGGCGCCGGTGCTGGCCGCCGGCCCCTATGCCCAACGACCCCCCTATGACCCCACCCAACAGGAGCAAACCCAGCCGGGCGATATGGACCTGGAAGACCTGGGCCGACAGACTCGCATGCCTTGGGAGGTCGATGGCCCCCGCTGGCACTGCCAGGATCGGGTCGGCCGCAATGGCCGACCTTGCCGATGGGACGGCCGCATCTTGGCCGAGGTCATCCAACGGATCGAAAACACCGGCCTGTTCGCCCCCACCGATTGGAACTCTCGAACTGTGGTGGAAATTTGCGGCCGACGTAAATCCGACGGCTGGTTCTTTCATGCCATTACCGGCGAAGAATGGCTCTTAAAGATGAAATTCCGTACTGCTCAGCGGACCTTCGCCCGAGACGAACTGCTCGCTCAATTGGACCTGAAACCGCTCAATGAAATGCCGGAACTGCCGATCTACGGAACCCAACCCCGGGTGCGGTGCCTGAACCTGACCGGCCCCTGGCAGGAGATCGAACTGCAAGTGCATTGTTTTGCGGAGATCGACCGGCCGGAGTTTTGGCAGTTTTTGGATCGGGCCATCGAGGGCTTCCAACGGGTGGTTCGGCGTGCCGCCCAAAAGCCGGAAGACCTTCGACCGTGGAAAGCTCTGGGCCCGGCCTGGCACCTGGCCCGACGCGGCTTCGGCCGAGGCTGCACCCCCCAATGGGAGACAGCCCTTCTGGAAAAGATTTTCGATCTCGTCCAGCAAGCTGCTCCAAACGCCCACCTGGACTGGACGCATAAACAAAGGGTGCCGGTGTATCTGCCAGGCCGACCCTCCCCATGGGCCATCCTTCTTACCAAAAAACCGGAGGCCGTCTATCTGGAATTGATCGGGCCTCCGGGTCGATTTCCGTTGGGCCGGGTCAGTGGCTTGGCCCATAAGGCCCAGATGCACGCCGGTCGGCCCGACGGCGATCACCTCCGCCTGACCTTCCAAAGTCTCGCCGATCTTGACCCCGAAGCTCTCCTCCGCTTCCTCCAAGAACACGCCAAGGCTGTTCAAGAGGTATAAGGCCAGACGGTTCGCCACCGGCTAAAGTCCTCTGGCATGGCGGCTGCGATGTGGGAGTCCAAGCCGTTGAGAATCTGGTAAGATACCCTCTTGCCTGGCGGGAGAGGGTGGCCTACGCAGCAGGCCGGGTGAGGAGGCCTTCATCTCCTCTCCCCCCTGTACCAAGGACGCCTGGGATAGGGCCGGACAGGATGTCGGCGTTTTAGAGGCCGTGGGGATATCGGCTCAGATAGTCTCGGAGGCGGAGTACGTTTTCTGGGGGAGTTTCATAAGGCAGGGCGCCGGTGCCCATGGAGACATTGGGGCGGCCTTGGGTAAGGGCCAGGATGCGATCGGCCTCGGCTTGGATTTTCGGCCAATCGCCGTGGGCGATGATTTCCACATCGGTATTGATCCGGACATGGACATCAGTACGATTCCACAGTTTTTTCATAAAAGCGGCCTGATCGGTTTCATAGGGGGCTACCACGTAGTGGGTGCCTGTTTCGAGGATGGCTTCCAGGATGGGGGTGGTATCGCCGCCGATAATACAGGGGACCGGATGTCCCAGGACTTGGGCCATTCCTTGCAGGATACTTTTTAGAGCGGGCAATTCCACACACCGAAAATTGGCCGGCGAAAGCATCGGCGGACAGGCAGCCGACTCGAAAAACGCCACATCCAGGGCGGCATCCCGGATCGCCTCGGCTAAGGCGATTTGACCGGGCACAAGTTTCAGGAGGGCTTCGGCCACTTCATCAGGCCGCCGTGCCACGTCGATGAGCAGATTCTCAAAGCCCACCAAATTCGAAGTGATAGAAAAATGTCCACTGACCGGCACACGCACAAGGGCCTCGGGAAAGGTTTCGGCCAGACGCCGAGCTACCCGAAGAACCATCGGTAAGCGACCGTCGGTCTGAGGATCGAACGGACGAAGCTGAAAAAGGCCATC
>Ga0272448_1001811_pt1 | contig 28066 bp, 25 predicted proteins | sample YNPCB0191_FD_202220 | JGI IMG/M metagenome (GOLD analysis project Ga0272448, IMG submission 202220) | Hot spring sediment microbial communities from Yellowstone National Park, WY, United States - YNP-CB-019-1 | ecosystem: Environmental > Aquatic > Thermal springs > Hot (42-90C) > Sediment... | reverse complement strand
TAATAGTTTTGGTTGAAAAAATATATTAGTATTAGTATATTGTTAATTGAAAGGACAGGTAGCTCAGTTGGTAGAGCAACGGCCTGAAAAGCCGTGTGTCGCCGGTTCGATTCCGGCCCTGTCCACTTTGTATTAAGCAACGGCTTTAAAAGCCGTTGCTTTTTTCATGTCATTGCTCTACCAACTGAGCTACCTGTCCAAACTTTTTATATCGGAGTATGCGAAATAATGTGCGATTTATAGAGCACTTTTCAAGTATCAAAAATCTAATATTTAAAAGAACTTCTTCCCAAATTTATAAAATAAAAAACCTAAAAGGGACTTACAGGTAGGCAATACCTTTAAACCCTAATAGGTTTCTTATCAAACATTTTTTATTTTTATGCCTTTTGTAAGTTTTATGTAAACTTAAGAGAAATATTTAACCTTTTCAATACTTTGAATTCTTCTTTTATATCAGGGTGATTTATTTAAAACTTATAAATGACTACTTGCTTTAGTATTTTTGTATAATTAATAAGCAAAATTTTTAAATATGGAAAATGATAAAACTTCAATTAATTGTCCTAAATGTGGGACTGAAATAAATGTAAGTGAAATACTTTACCATCAAGTAGAAAAACAACTGAAAAAAGATTTTGATGAAAAGAATGCCAAAAAAGATAAAGATTTTCAAAAAAAGTTGGATGAGTTTCGGGCAGAAAAAGATAAACTTGAAAAAGAGAAAGAAACTGTTCAGCAGCAAATTGATAGTGCTGTAAAAACGAAACTCCAATCCGAAAAATTGAAAATAGAAAAATCTATCGGAGAAAAATTTAAAGAAGAAACCGCAGAACAGATTAGGTCTTTGCAAAAGGAATTAGATGAGAAATCTTATCAGGTTAAAGAGTTAAATAAAACTAAAGCCGAAATTGAAAGATTAAAAAGAGAAAAGAATGAAATCCAAGATAAAGTCATACTTGAAAAAGAGCAGGAATTTTCTGAAAAACTAAAAGAAGAAAGATTTAAAATTAAGAAACAATCAGACGAATCATCTGCTTTAAAAATAAAAGAACTTGAAAAGCAACTTGAAGACCAGAAAGACCTTGCTGAAGAAATGAAACGCAAAGCAGAACAGGGCTCTATGCAACTACAAGGTGAAATACAAGAATTGGCTATTGAAGAAATTCTGACAACCTTATTTCCTTTTGATATCATTTCAGAAGTTCCAAAAGGTGTAAAAGGTGCTGATGTTATCCAGAGAGTTCGGAATAAAGTGGGAATTGAATGTGGGACAATTCTTTACGAAAGTAAAAGAACTAAATCGTTTAGTCAGGAATGGATTAAAAAATTAAAAGCAGATACCGTTTCAATAAAAGCAGATATTTGTATCATTATTACCGAAGCATTACCAGAAGGGATTGATAAAATCGGACAATTAGATGGTGTCTGGATTTGTTCCTTTAATGATTTTAAGGGTTTGGTTTTGGTTCTACGTGAAAGTTTAATAAAATTGAACGAAGCATATTTGTCCCAGACTAATAAAGGGGAAAAGATGCAAATGCTGTATGATTATCTTACAAGTAATGAATTCAAATTGCAAGTAAGTGCTATAATAGAAGGTTTTACTGACTTGCATAATAGTTATACGCAGGAAAAGAGGGCTATGGAAAGAATTTGGAAACAAAGGGAAAAACAACTGGAAAAGGTATTATTAAATACGAATCATTTTATTGGTTCAATACAGGGGATTGCTGGTAGTTCAATTCCAGAACTTAAACAGATTGGGACTTCTGACAATATTTTAGAAATAGAAGAGTAAGAATATTTAATTTCGCAATTATTAATATTAAGAATATCCGGTTGGAAAAGTAATATTGGAAGTGAAAAACCATTGTTGGAAATCGGGGTATGAAGATATAAGGTATTCAACATATTTTCTTCTGCTATGCAACTCATAATTAAAGAAAAACATCTTTTTTTCTTTCTCTTCATTTAAAATATAGCCTGAATTAATTTTTAATCTTCTATAGTCATTTTCTATTTCTTTAAACTTTTCTTTTAGACTTTTAATATAATGTTTGTCTTGAATTTTTAACTTCCCTATAGTTTTATTATAATTATTAGTTTTTTTCAAATATGCAACATAGTCAGGATTTCTTTTCATTTCAACAATATCATTATATATGTAACCCCTAAAAATATTCCTTTTATCAATCCTTTCAATTATATAATCGTCCTTAATATGTTTTTTAGGAAAAAAATCTTTTGGGGAACACTTAAATATTTTTGCGAGTAAATTAATAGATTCAATAGAATATTTTTTCTTATACATTTCAATGTGAGATATGAAACTATTGTTAAATCCTAACAATCTTCCTAATTCAGATTGACTTATATACTTACCCTTTATACCCTTTTGCCTTAATGCTTTAACTTTGTCAATAACATATACGTCAAGGGGGGACAACCTTAAGAAAATGTTTTTTTCTTTTTCTCTCACCTACTATTGGTCAAAAAATATTTTGTAAATATTAACTGAGTATTTTTGTATATCAATTAATTGATAAAGATAAAATTTAAAAAACAAAACAGAAAGGACATAACAGATGTCAAAAGTAAAAGTTAATAAGTTGGTTTCGGAGACTTGTAAGAAGAACTTGAAATCAAAGAGCAATAAAGATGGGCTTGAAGACCTTATGTATCATTTACCTGATATTAATTCTTCAAACCCCCAAGAAAGAAAAGGTGCAATATGGTTAAATGAAATGAGGAAGGCAAAAGCCGGATTGCCCAGTAAATTAATATGGTTTTCTATTTTGGATGAAGATGCAAAAGAATACGGATATCCAGACATATTTGATAAAAAATATATTATTAATTATAAAACGAAAGGAAACAAAAATGGTAAACACTAAAATTAGTTGGACGGATAATTCGTGGAATCCGTTTACCGGAAGTCATTATAAATCCGAGGGGTGTAAGCACTGTTATGCTAAACTATGGTTTAAAAGAATGGGAAATCATCCTACACATCCGTGGGGTAAATTTGAAACCCCGAACAATTATGATTGGAAAAGATTGAATTATCCAAGACATTGGAAAAAATCAAAATTGATATTTGTTTGTGATTTGGGGCATATGTTCTATGAAATAATCCCACTGGATTGGATACAAAGAGTATTCAAGGTTATGAACGAATGCAGTTGGCATACATTTCAAATATGCACCAAAAGACCGGAACGATTATTAGAGTTATCCCCAGAATTAAAATTTACAGAAAATATCTGGGTAGGCATAACAGTTGAAAGTGATAAATACATAGATAGAATAGATTTATTAAGGAAGGTAAACTGTAAAACAAAATTTATTTCAATCGAACCAATGTTGTCACCATTACCTAATTTAAACCTCAAAGATATTTCGCTTGTGATTGTGGGTGGTGAAAGCGGTTCTAAAGAAAAGGTAAGAAATGTAATGGAAAAGGAATGGGTTCTTGATATTATGAGGCAATGCGAAAAAAGTAATGTAATCTTTCACTTCAAACAGTGGGGTTCTCATAATAAATATGGTGATGACAGTAAATTCGGTGGGAATTTATTTGACGGGAAAGAATATCTGGAATTACCGGAATACACGGGAAGTTCAAGATTAACAACTTCTAAAGTTGTATCTATAGAGCACCAACAAAGCAAAAATATAAAATTTAAAAAGGAAATACTTATTAAAAAATTAAAAATTACAACAATGAAAACAAATGACGCAAGAAACGAAATGATAATAGCAATTAATAATGCTGTTGATAATTTCGTAAAATCAACTGAAGTGGAAGCATTTAAAAAAGCAAAGAAGGAAATTATAAATCAACTAATGGTTTCTTCTTATGCTTCTGCTAAAAAATCAAGCGATAATATTGTAACCAGAGATGTTTCAAATAATTCGGTTAAAAGTGCCGCAATGAAATTGATTAAAGAAAATAGATTCACAAGTCAAGAAATTGCAGACAAACTAAATATTCCTCGTCAAGCAGTTGCTGGTTGGAAAGCATGGATAAAAAGAGGAATACATAAATAATACTTTTAAAGGAAAATGAAAATATTTAACATAGCAATAATTTTTTGTATTTCTTCCGGTTTCACTAAAAATATAATAAATATAAATTTACAAATTAAATAAAAATAAAAATGGAAAAAGAAAAAGGTCTACCATTAGATAAAATATTAAGTAATTTGAACATAGTGAGCAAAAATCACTCTGCAGGACTTTCTAAAATAATCGGCGATTATATAAAAATTGTTAGTGATTTTATTGATAACACTAATAAAGGTATAAGCACAACAACTGAAATGCTTAAAATAATTGATGAAGGAACTATATTAATTAATTTGATTTCAATCAACAATGTTGATTTTTGTGAGTTTATGATTTCGGAAATCAATTCACCAGACAATTATTTAAATATCTCTGATATTTCAAAAGAAAAGAATAATAATTATTTCAATGAGGCGATAAAAAGATTTAAAAAAATAAGAAAAGTTCTTTCAGGTTCATTAACTAATAAATAAATAATATTTAACATAATATATTTTGTAACTTAATTTCTGATAAAAACGATAATATTCTTGTAATAATTTTTGAGTAACTTTGCATAAAAATTAAAACAAAGTATATGCAGTTAAGAAAAGCATCAAGAAAGCAAACAAAAATAAAGATATTACTTTCAGGACCATCGGGAAGCGGAAAAACCTATTCTTCCTTGCTTCTCTCTAATGGCTTGGCAGATTGGGATAAGATAGTTCTAATAGACACTGAACGGGGTTCAGGTGATTTATACTGCGATTTGGGTAAATACAACATCTTAACTTTGACACCACCTTACACACCAGAAAGATATATTGAAGCCATTGATATTTGTGTGAACGAGGGAATGGAAGTAATTATTCTTGATTCAATTACACACGAATGGGATGGAGTTGGAGGCATTCTTGAACAGCATAGGAACATGGCGGGTAACAGTTATATCAATTGGAATAAACTTACACCGAGACATAACAGATTTGTTGATAAAATACTTCAATCCGATTGCCATATAGTCTGTTGTGGCAGAGCAAAACAGGATTATGTCCTAATTGATTCTAACGGAAAATCTATTCCTCAGAAAGTAGGTATGAAAACCATTACCCGAGAAGGATTTGATTACGAAGTTACCTTAAGTTTTGATTTAGATATAAAACATTATGCTACTGCTACCAAAGATAGAACGAAACTGTTCATAGATAAGTCACCATTTATCATTTCACAGGAAACTGGACAACTACTTCTGAATTGGGGTAATGAAGGAACATCACAGGAAGATGAATTGAAAAGTGTTTTAGTTACAGTATCAGATATTAACAGTGTAAAAGAACTTGAAGATTTTTGGCGAATTAATTCAACGCATCAAAACAATAATGCTTTCAAAAAAGCGATTGCAAGTAGAAAAAAAGAATTATCTAAAACTTAATCAGAAGTTATGAAAGAAAAGAAAAATGACGCATTAGTAATCTACAATCCAATAAACGAATTATTAAATGCAAAAAGATTAACAAAAAGGTGCATTACAAATTTAGCAGATAATTTTATTAGAGAAATCTTTCTGTTTAGTTCAGGTATAAAGGAACTGATAACAATTAATGCTCTAAAAATGCTTATAGAACGAATAGATAAAGGAATGCGAGAATTGTTAACAGACATAGAAAAGGATACATACAAAGGTGTAATGATTGAAACAGTAAACGGACCTACTGTTCTTGATTTTGAACAAGACCCAGAATACAATCGTCTAAATGAATTATTAAAACAAAGAAAAAAACATTCTGATGCAGCAATACAAGCTATCACGAAACCCAGCAAATATTGGAAAAGAATTTATTGGAATTGTAGATGCTGGTGGTGCTCAAATCACTATCGTTGAAGCAAAATCAGATAGAAAACCAACAATAAAATTATCATTCCCTAATTAAAAGATATAATGAAAGCAGAAATTAAAAATGGAAAAATAAGAACTTTCAGGAAGAACGGAATAATAAGCACTGAAATTTCTGTTCATAATGGACAAATGCATGGTAAGTCAAAATTTTACAACTCTGAAGGTAAAATATGGAACGAAGTAGAATACAAAGAAGGCGAATTATCCGGCATGAACATTATTTATTATCCGAACGGTAAAATTAAGTTAGAGGAAACCTATTTGGATGGAAAACGTAATGGTATTTCTCGGTGCTATAATGACAAGGGGGTTCTTCTTGTGGAGGATACTTACGAAAAAGATATTCTCAAAGAAAGAAAAGTAAAAATGATTGGATTCATATATTTCTAAATAAAAAATCTAATATGAAAGAGAATAATAATTCCGAAGATTTTATCGTTGAAATTGAAGACGTAAAACAATCTAAATCTGGTCAAGGTAATGGTTTAATGCCGCTTCTACAGAAAAAAATAACTTCCTTTGAACACTTTTCAATTAAAAATTATCTGTTTGCTGTTTTTCAGGGAGTATTGTCAGATGAAAATTTTAAAATATATGATTTCAATGTATTTGATTCCCATAATAATCCTTTTATTATAAAACCAAATATAAATAAGATTGATGAGAATGGAAGAGCAGTTTTAAACAATGATTATCTTTATATTAAAGTAGAATATCAAAGGGCTATTTATCAGATAACCCTTTATATTACGGGGGAACAAGGTGGAGGAATGGTTCCTATACACAACTATAACATTAGTATTCTTTCAGCAGATATAAACGCTGGGAAGAATGACGAATTGTTAAAATGGATTACAAGAAAAGCGATTGAGAATTCAATTTATAAAAATAAAATAATTAAACTAATATTTGATTTTGATGGAAATTACACAGTAAATGAAATTCCCTCTTCTGAATTTACGAATTCAAAACTTAATGAAGTCTTTGTTCCTGTGCAATTACAAAACGAATTAAATAAATTTCATAATTGCATCAAGAGGTATAATGAAATAAACCTTGGGTTACGACTTTTATTTGTCGGAGAACCCGGAACAGGAAAAACTTTATCTACTCGTGCTCTGATTAATGAAACCAAAGGGAAAGTAACAACCATTTTAGCCGAAGGACAAGTAAGTTTTGCTTCATTATTTTCGTTTGCCGCCTATTTTAAACCTTCATTAATCTGTTTGGACGACCTTGATTTATTATTCGGGTCAAGGAGTGGAAATTATAATCCATGGGCACTTGGTGATTTCTTATCAAGCATGGATGGCATTGTAAAGAATGATACTTTTTTACTTGCGTCCACTAACGATAAAGAATTTCTTGATGACGCGGCTTCTCGTCCGGGCAGATTTGATGCTATTCTCCAGTTTGGGAAATTGAACCGAAATAATTATAAAGATATTATCAAATCTCATTGCAAATCTTCTGAAGTTGCTGAACTATTTGACGAAGAATTACTTGATTTACTTAAAAGAAAAAATATTACAGGAGCATTTTTAACAAATCTGCTAAAACAACTTGAAATTAAACGTATTCTTGACCCATCTGAGAATATGAACAAGTATATAAATGAATATATTAACCTGAACCACAAGGGCTTTTATAATAATGGTAATAAGCAGGTTGAAAACATTGGTTTTAATTGATGCCTCGGATTTTATAATTTTATAAACACCCTATACAGATGATATAATGACAAAATCTGAAGCGTAACCGACATATACATAAATGGATATAATATGGTGTTGTGTTTTCTTCTTAAAAATTGTCATTTTAGCATTTCTGATGGTAACTACCATACTTCCATATAAGATGTGGGATGACAATATTACAAATAAATTGTCATATATCATCATCCCAAATCAGTGCTTATTTCTTAATTAACTTTAATCCTTCCGAGTCTATTTTCTTCAGTTCAATACCGGAATCTACAAAAGTTCCTAATGCCCTTAACCAACCGTTAAATCTTTGAGGGGTTACCGAATCATCATATTCCGCTTTAAATTCTTCTCTTAATGTTTTTGCAGTCTTGCCTAATTTTTCATTCCCGTTTTCATACCATTCTACAAAGTCTTTACTTGTAGTTTGTATAAACTTCTTTCTTTGCAGATTGATTTGATTTACTTCAAAGATACCATTTAACAAATATTGCTGAACACTAAACAGCATAACATTGTGAAAATTATTCCATTCGGAAATACTCCAGTCTTCAAATAACAAATGACCGAATTCTTCAAGTGGTGTATTTTTCTGGTTGTAATATTGAGAAAATTCAAATTCAACCCTGCGTCTTTTGTGAGAATTTCCTTCCCCTTTAATTGCATAATTTGTTGTAATAATTACTTTTGGAGATTTTTCAAATGGGATTCTGAACTCATCCTTATTCTTTTTTTCTACCGATATTCCGTCTGTTATTATGCTGAATAATTTCTCAAAATCAAAACGAGTCCCTACGTCTTCAAATGAAAATAACTTCGTATCAAGGGATACCTTTTGGAATGCAAAGTTCTTATCAAATCTAAAATTTTTTCCATCCTCACGTGTCATATTTCTTACCTGTCCCAATCCCTGCAAGAAAATGCCCTTACCTGTTCCGCCTTCCGGGAAATCCGACATTAATTCATCCGTCAGAATAATAGCGGGAGCAACTGCTTTATCTTTGTAATCATGAAGCAAATAACCGTTTATTGAAAATAAACTTTTAAATCTTTTCTCATCATTATTACAAACATTATAAAGAAATGTGTAGTATTCTCCTATCGGTTCATCAATCAAATCAATATCGTGTTTAATTATCTGTGATTTCCAAATAACACCGTCTAAATCTTTATATTCAATTTTTGAAATCCGGGTTGCAGAAACTTTTATAATACAATTTTGAAAATAAAAATAGGAATCATTTCTATTGGATACATGAAATATTAAATTCAAATTATTTAAAAACTCAAAAGCATCATTTGAAAAATATACATTTTTACCTCTCATCAAGGCATTAATAAGTAAGTGCTTCTGTCTATCAGGCAGGACTTTTTTATCTAATGTATTTACATAATTAATAATAAAGTCTTTAATCTTTGGAATAGACATTTCTTCAACAACATTGTTTTCTTTCCTAATAATAATATAACTGTTACCAATATAATACTTTCCAAATCCATGGTGCTCTAAAAATATTTTTAGGTGATAATGGTCTATTTTTAAATCATAATCTTCGCCTTCATGCCAGAAACAAATATCTTTTTGTTTCTCTGACTTTATCGCTAATTCTTTAGGCGGCTTGTATCCGTATTTCCGTGCTATTAAGAAAACCTTATTAATATTCGTTTTTCTGTTGTCAAATCTTTTCAAACATTCATTAAATTGTTTGTCAATTATTTCCTTTGTGTCGTTTGGATATAGTGGATTGTCTGACGATATTGTTCTGAAATAGCGTCTTCCTTCTTCTCCCAGATTTGCAAGTGCAAAACATACACAAAGCCAGTCTTTATGTCCTTTTATCTTACCTTTTAAAAATTCCGAAACATTTTGTAGTCTTTGAATCATTAAATTATCGGAAATTTCAGTTGAAGGACTTATATTTTGATTATCTAATTCCTGATTCTGTTCAATTTGAATATTGCTGTCTAAAATCTTGAAATCATCAATACAAATAGGTTTAGCATTCTCATTTGTGTATATATTTGAATCACTTGATATAAAGCAGGGATGTTGGACATCACTACAAGTATCAAGTTTAGAACCCGGTAAAGAAAATACATCTTTATATTTTTCGTTTAGTTCGCTTCTTAATCTTTCATATATTTGACTGTATTGTTCCGGATTTGAAATGTCTTTGTCTGTAGGAATAATAAATTTAACACCATCACCAGAGGGAGATATAAAAGAAACTAAAACGTTCTCATTTTCCCGTAGTCGTTCTTTAAAGGAAGTCGCATTAGTAAGGTGGTCGGCATCAAAAAGCAAGTGTGATATTGAAATAAGATTTTTATTTTGTCTTATATTGTCTTTAAATCTCCCCAAAACAAAATAATCAAAATATTTTTCTTTGTAATTTCTTTTTTCCTCATACAAAGTCAATTTTCTCAACTTGATTACATGGTTTTGATTAACTCCGTTTCGGGTTTTTTCATAAATATCAGCAAAGGGTTTAATCGTGAGAGTAGTATTATTCACTCGGTCAGCATATCCGCACATAAAATTTAGTGCATCTGTTTTTAATAAATTGTTATTCATAGGAAAATCTCCTATAGATATAAATTATGGTAGGTGAAATTAACGATTCTTTAATGATGTATGTTTTTCACCGTTGCCATATAACGAAACCATTATTGTATTTCAATTTAAGTTTATTCCCGTTCCATTGACTTAAAGGATTGTAGCAGGGGTAGGAACGGTGAGTAATCAACCCCTGCTGTAAAATTACAATCCTACTATAAATAGTTTTATAAACTTTTTTAAATTGAAAACTTTGATAAAGCAGATTCTCTGCTGCTTAATATTAGATGTGTGAAACTAATTTGAATGCTATATACAAAAATACTGAAAATGAATTTTAAATGCTTAATAATTTGTTACCAAAATATTTTCTTTTATCAACTTTTTATCGGTTATTTTGATAAAAATGTGCTTATAAAATATTGGAATTTCATTATTATGTCACCTGCTTTCCAATAATGGGTAAACGATTATCCGTATATCTCATCCGGGATACAACGTGATATCATAGGTCAGCATTTATAGAGTTTTTTATTTCTCAATCTTATGTAAATTATAGTTTTTAAAACAAGAAAAAACTCCCTATGAACGTAAACAATAAGAGGTCGTTTATTTCGTCTATGAGTAAATTCAAGTATTTCAGGGAATTTTCCAAGATACCGAATTTCTTTGAAAAAATTGGTGATTTTATTGAATATGAACGTTCGCAAAGAAAACCAGTGGTTATTGGAGTAGCGCAAAATTTTGATATTAAATTTGAATTTGGAGATGTGATTGCACGTCTGTATGCGGAAAATGGTGTAGGAGTTTTTGTTGATAAAGAACTAATGGGAAATTCAAAGTTTTCCAACAAAGCATTACACTACAGAAAAAATTATAATGAATATGTAAGGCAGGTTAGGACTTCAAAAGTAAAAACCGAAAAAGATTTAGAGATACTTTTAGAAATATTGAAAAACTTCCTACACAAAAAACAATCTGATACTTTTAATATTAAAACTGAAATTAGTGATAATAAAGATTCACCTGAAGATAAAAGCGATAAAAAGGAAAAACAAGAAACAATTACCTTGCCAACTCCAGAAACAAAACCAGACAAAACAATAACAATTCCAGCAGAACGAAAAGAATTAACTTTACCTGTTCCAGAAGTAATAAAAATAAAAAACCCGAATATGAAAAGTCACAATCCTAATGTGGATGAATTTCTGAAAATTTACAGCCAGAGTTTAATCAGCACCGGAAAGACAAGGGGCTATGATGAACAAACATACATTGAAACAAAACTTGATAAAGAACTATTACCTAAAATTTTTACAGGTAATGTGAAACTTGTGATTCTGACTGGTAATGCGGGTGATGGAAAAACTGCATTCATACAAAGGATAGAAAATCTTGCAAAGCATAAAAAAGCAGATTTCAAATTAGAAACTGATAACGGATGTTTGTTTGTGCTTGAAGGATATGAGTATGAAACTTTATATGATGGAAGCCAAGACTTTGAAGGTAAAAGCAATGAAGATTTATTGACTTCTTTTTTTGAAAAATATAAAGGAGATAAAGAACCAAAAGAAAAATTCGTAAAGATTATTGCTATAAACGAAGGTAAGTTAAGAGACTTCATAACAAGCAGAAGAGGTTACAGGTGGTTGTCTGATAATATAATAAAGTATCTTGACGAAGAAATATATTCACTTCCCGAGTCGCTTATATTTATTAATCTTAATCTTCGTTCTGTTGTTGACGGTGATGGAAATGCAGAAAGTATTTATGACTTAATTCTCAATAATTTTTTAGACCTTGACGGCTCTAAAAAACTATGGGAAGACTGTCAACCCGATAAATGTGAGTATTCTGATAAATGCTACATCAAATATAATATTGATATGATGAGAGACAACACAAAACTTATTGGAGTTAATACGGTTGGGAAAGAAATAAGAAACAGATTAAAGCATTTAATTTTAGGAGTTCATTTAAAAAAGATAAAACATATTACTATCCGGGATTTACGTTCTGTTCTATCATATATACTATTCAATAAATATAATTGTGCCGATATTCAATCTAACATAGATGCAGATAAAAATCTTATTGGCAGATTTTACTATAACAATGTTTTTAATGAAAATGAAAAAGACAGGATTAAAGAAATACTTAATGATTTAGATGTATCAAAAGTCAGTAATCCTAAACTTGATAATTTTATTTATTTCACAAGCCCCGAAAGCCATACTTTTAATTCATTGCTTAACCAATCCCAGAGCATAGTAAAAATGGATAGCCGGTATCTTTTGAAATTATTTAATCATAAACCGGAAGGGACTGAAGACAGTGATGAAAAGAAAAAAGAAATTGCTAAATTGTATCACAAATCAGTAAGAAGAAAAATTTTCTTTGAAGGTAACTCAGAAAAGATGTCAAGCAATTACTTAATTAATTGGGACGATTTATTGCCTTATAAGAATTTTAAAGTTTTTAACAATGTGCTTCTTATTTGCAAAGATGAATTAAGCAAAGTCAGGAATCTTTTAACTCTTGCAATCAGCAAGTCAGAAAGAATCTACAATGATACTGTTGGAGCAGAGAATCTTTGCTTGCGGACTTACAATACCAGAAAATCTCTTACAAAAGCATTTTTCGGTTTTACACCTGCTGATTTTGAAGTTGTTGTTAAAGATATTGGAAATCAGGAAAGGTATATTGAGTTTTATCCTAATTCTATTGTATTCAGGCATTCAGATAATTCTGCTGAACTGGAAATTTCAATAGATTTATTTGAAATATTGATTAGGATAAAAGACGGATACGTTCCGACCTCTTCAGAAATCAGGACATTCTTTTTAAACCTTGATATGTTCAAAAGAAGAGTCACTTCTAAACTATCTAATTGCATATTTCTCACAGAAGATGATACTAATTTATTTAAACTTGAAAAAACAACTACAAATAAACTTGTTTTGAGTAAAAACTAATTACAATATATATGTCATTACAAAGGAAGCACAAAACATTTCGCTTTTTCCAGTTAATGCCGATAGATGCAAATAATGTTCTCTTTGAACAAGCATTATTAAGATTACTTGTATTACTTCATACTAATGGAAGATTAATAACAAGAACAGACCCGGTTAAACCTGAATTTCCTGAACAGATTATTGATATTATTAAAGAAGATACAGAACATTTTGAAGGTATTTCGGGAACGCAAAGAGAAAGGATGATTAAAAATTGGTTTGCCTCGGATTTTGCTACTATAGTGAAAGAAGGAAAAGAAAGGTCGGGCAAGGGGAGAATAGCAAATCTGAAACCCTTGCATATGAGCACAATAAAATTACTGAATACAAAAATCAGAAGTCAGGATAGAGATGCAAGTTTATTCCTGTATAATGTCTTTAAAGGTTCTGAAATAATTAGGAATGATGGTTTTTTAATTCCATTTTTAACCGAAGGAACACAATTGCACGGGACATACAATTTGAAATTAAATGAAGAAGATATATCTTTATTGGATGTTGAAACCTTGTTCTTATTACGCATTCTTGAAAACTTTAAAGTTGACAATCCTGATACTCAATCAAAAATACCTCCATTTGAGTTTATTTGTTCTGCCCAAAGAGAGTTGTTTTTAACTGACATCCTTACTCTATTGGCTTATAAAAATTCAATACCTCGCAGGGAATTGTTTCAGTATTTTTCAATTTTAACGATGTTTCATACTGCTTTATATACAATTAAAACTTTTTCTCTTGTTAATGGTTTTTTTGAAAAGAAGTCAACTCGTTGTAATGTATGTAAGTCAATTACCAGTTCTAAAGATTTTAACAGCCTTATAAAATGTCAATATCATTCAAAGATTTTCGTGGATATGACAAACGGTCAGGATAGAACTTGCGATAGAATTGCATCAAATAACGTAAATGAACATTATGCCGAAATGTATAGATATTTCAAATCACATTATAAACTTAAAAAATTGAATGATTATTCAAAAACTACCACGACATCAGATTTATCACTTGATGATTTATTGAAGTTTTTGGATAACCCTGTGACAGATGCATACTTTGCATTACATCTGAACGAGATTTTAGATTATGAGGACAATAGAAATGACCCTGACATTAAAACTATTATAGATTCAGGAATGTCTCCCTTTGAAAAATATATTGAAATTTTATGTCAGGATAAATCAAACTGGAAAGCATTAGTGTCCAGACATAAAAAACTTATGAGTTCTTTATGCGGAATGAACCGGGAAGATTGGCGATACATTTTTTCATTAAGAAAAACAATAAATTCAACTTTGTCTGTTGTTGGTGTCGTATGGCTGATAATAGAATCAACAAGTTTTTTTTCACAACCATTATCTGAATTCTTTAAAGTATATTGGTTATATTCATTTATTATTGCTGCTTTATGGGTAATTTACGAAAACAGACCGAAAACAGAATTTAATTTCAAACTTAAAAACAGAGATATTAGTATTCAAATATCCATCGGAGATATGTTTACTTATAAGGGAAGTTATATAATTCCATTCAATACATCGTTGGATACGACTTTTAAAGATGGTTTGATTTCAAAAAATAGCACACAAGGGCAGTTTACGGTAAAATACTTTAAAGAGCCAAGGCATCTTGACGGAGATATAAATACGTTTCTTGCTGAAAGACAACCTTCTGAAACGCTACCAAATAAGCAAAAAGGAAATCAATTTAAATATGATATTGGATTAATCATCAAACTTAAATTAGAGAACGATAAATATGCATATTTGTCAGCAATATCTGATATGAATGATGAAGGAGTAGCATCAACAAGTTTTGATAATATTTTAATTAGTTTAGGAGAACTTTGGGATTTTATTTTAACCAAGGGAGAGTTAGGGGTCTTAAATATTCCAATTCTTGGAACTGGAAGGGGAAGAATCATAGAAACTCGTGAAACTATTATAAAAGCAATTGTAAATTCATTTATTGCATCTACATCTTCAGGCAAAAGATTTTGTGATAAACTAAATATTGTAATTAACCCCAAAGACTTTAAAGAACATAAAATAGATTTGAAAGAAATTTGTGATTTTTTAAGATTAAAGTGTGAACATTATGAGCATGATACTAATACTTCTGGTATTGGTCAGGCAATAGATTAAAAAAAGGCAATATAACTTTCAATATTTAAATTTCACTGCTTCATTCTCTTTTTCTTTAAATCTTTTTTCTTTTCAGTAAAATGCCATTTGTCTACGGCTCTACACAATAGAAATCCATCTTGAGAAGTTGTTTTAGCGAGTTCCAAAAAATTGGAAACTGCTATTGTTGGTGTTCCCGGAAATGACTTTACTAATCCATGAATACAAATATTTCTATTAATACGAAATTTATTAACTTCTGATATTAAATCTTTGAATTGGTTAATTTCAATTTTCAAAGGTTTCATATGTTTTTCCCAAATATTAATGATGTTATAAAACGAAAATTCACTTTTTGAAATATTATCAACGGTTAAATTATTCAAATATCCCTTTCCATATAAGGAAGAAATAAGTCTATCGGTAATAATACCTTCTTCAATAGTTATTGCTTCTAAATAATATCCTTTATTTATTCCAAATATAATTCTTTTAAATGCTTCTTTATAACTGAAATACTTTTTAAGGTTTTTCTTTTTGTTTTGTGGAGGATTTGTTTTATTGTCCATAAGTAAAAATGATTTAATTGTTTGAAATTAATTCCTTGTTATCAGTTTATGAAAAACACAGGTTTGTCCGATATCAAACTTGACGTTTGAAAGTAATACAAATTTATTATTTGTCAAAGTTTTTCTTTCTTCAATATGTTCAATCATACCATTTCCAAGTGGTTCAAAAAATACATAATCCTTATCTTTGAACTCCGTAAATCCAAATGTATCCAAGTTTTTAAAATTATTTATATTAATAAAATTATTACTCCGATTTTCCAAAACCCTGTCTTCTGATATTGCTAATAAATTTTCAGCAACTTTATCAAGGTATTCTATATCTTGAACATTCTTCCACTTGTCGGGAATAATGCCCTGCCCGTATAAAGCACCGAGAAGTCCACCGGCGAATGCCGCAATACTATCTGTATCAGAACCGATTAAGTTTACCGCTGAAATTATTGCATCCTTTGGCGTTTTATAATATTTTGTCGCAAGAAAAATTCCTGAAATTACTGTTGCAATTCCCGAACCTTTTGTGTCCTTTGAGAAACAACCTAATTGGTTTAATAATTCTTTATCATTTGTTTCATTCTTTATTCCTTTATATACAATTCGTAATAATTCTAAACATTCTTCTACAACGTCAACATAAACTTCTAAAAACATTTTAACTCGTCCCTTATTCCATTGATTTATCCATTTTTCATAGGGGGCTTTTGCCAAAAATGAGAGTTCTAATATACTCTTTAATTCTTTTCCGATTTCAATTATGTAATTATCTGGATTGAAATTATCTTGATTCAAGTAAAGTATTTTTTCTATTGCATAACCATAAAGTAAAGCACCGATTATTGCTCTGGGGTGTCCATGAGTTATTATACTGTTGGAAAATATTTGTTCTTTTGTATTTTCAAAGTTGCTGAAATTAGCCAATGTAATCGGTAGAATTCGCATTGCTGCCCCATTTGCACCTGAATCCCTATAATCAGTTAATCCATCTTTGTTTTTATAAGTAAAGAAATTATTATGCCATTTTACTGATTTTCTTTTAATCTTTTCAGCAGCGGTTTTAACGGTCTTGCCACCACCCCTTGAATACAATAACCAGTTCGCTAATTCCATCTTAGCAAATCTTTCATTATTAATACTTCCGTCATTATTAATACAACGTGCTGTCGCTAACATTAATTGTGTATCATCTGAATAAGAACCGGGTAGCATTTTATCTTTGTATCCAAGAAATTTTCCCCCGACAAATTTTTCCCATTCCAAAAAGTTATCAACTGTTTCAATATTGTATTTTCTCTTTATTGAGTTAGCATCTTTTTCAAATTCTGTAATCCAGCCAAGAGCATCACCTATGGCTGACAATTTGATACTTGCCTTATATTTAGATTCTGCTTTCAAGAAATAATCCTTTATCAATTTTAAATTTTGTCGTATCTGCTTTTTCAATTTCAAACGCCCTTTTTATTCTGTTCATTATTTCTTCATCTTCAAAACATATTTCAAGAATATCATCGTAGGGTAAAGATTCTTTTACCAGTATTTCTGCTTGAATATCAGTTGGATATTTTGGCATTAAACTATTACGTTTCCATGTATATCTCCCAATATAGATGATATCGCTAAATAATAGTTTAAATTTATCAAAATCACCTGATATTCCATATTTGTTTCTTGAGTCACTACTCGCTGCATTGCTGACAGAAAAAAGTGTATCTTTGTTGTAAATATGTTTGGCATCAATTTTTAAAATACACCAACTTATATGAGGTTCGTTCATTCTTTCTTTAAATTTTTTAAGCAGGTAATAGTTCGGATGTTCAATTGAAATATTAATATAACTACTTAATCCATCCATTCTTGCATAATCATTTATTTCCGTAATATCTAAATACTCATAATTTAATACCTTAAGTTGGTTATGAGAAAGTAACACCCTATTCTGAACAATACTTAATAGATTCGTGCATTCTGTAAAATGTATTAAATATTTGATGCCTCTTTTTGTTATTTCCTGCTGAAATAATATATAAACTTTTTTTAATTCCATTTTTAGTTAAAATGGTAATTCATCTTTTAATAAAGTTTGGTTGTTTCCTTTAGTTTCAACTAAATTTTCTGCAAGTTCACTCACAAAAATTGAGGGTTTTCCACTTGAAATAAGATACAGTTTTTCTTTTGCTCTCGTCATAGAAGTATATAATAATCTTCTTTCGGTTGATATATGAAAATCATCATCTTCCCCCGTTATTCCTGTCGGGAGAGGGATTGTATCTTCATTTAAATCCACAACCAATACGTAATCAAATTCCAAACCCTTTATTGATGGTAATGTGCATATTTTTACTGTTTCAGATGAAAAGTTTTCAAAATCTTGACCAATTACTTCTGCTGGAATTTTATTAAATTCCAATAATTTAAGAATTCTGGTTAATGAATTTCTGCAGCGGTGTAAAACAACTACAGAATATTTCTTTAAATCTATTTTTTTAAGTTCTGTAACTAAATAATTGTTTTGCCCCTGATAAGAATTAAAAAATGCTACCATAGGCTTATCTCCTGTTTTAATAAATGCACTCGTATCAGCATCCGTGAAATCAGTTTTATCATTTTCTTTATCAAGTAATGATAGAGATGCAAAAGCAATTTCTTTTGTGTTTCTGTAATTTTTTTTGAGAACCGTTGTTCTGCCGCCAACTACATTTATTCCAACTTCAGCCCATGAAAAACCTGATTTATATATTCTCTGGGCTGTATCTGCAATTAAAGTAAGACTATTTGTTGATTTATATACAAGTTCTTTCATAAAAGTGATTTGTGCTTTGGATAAGTCCTGTGCTTCATCAATCACCAAATGAGAGAAAGGAGGGTTAAAAGATTTTAAATTCTTTAAGTAGTTTAAAGCATATATAGCAAAATCATCAAAATCTATTTGCTTTAAAATTTTAAGTTTATTTTGATAAGATGTATAACATTCCCAAATTAGTTCTCGGTCGGATTTAGTAACCTTATCCTGAACGCCTCTACCAGAACGCTGTGCATTTAAATATTCATCTTTTGAACTAAACATCTTGCCCTTTATCCATGAAAATTCATCTTCAAAAAAAGCGACTTTTTTTGACAAGATTTTTACTGCCGGATTTTTCAATTTATGTTCCAATACAGTCTTTTCTATTAATTCGGTCTTTTCTTTTTTCTTAATTACATCGTGTGTCCTCCAGAAGCCGTTACTTTGTAAAAATTTGTATGCGTATGAATGGAATGTAAAGACCTGAACATTAAGTCCATTCGGTTTTTCTAAAATAATATCACTTTCTTTTTGATAACCACCGATAACCAAAGGAAGCAAACTATTTATATACTTTACAAGACTTTTGTTGTATGTAAAGATGGCGACATTAGGTTCTTGAAATAAATTCCTATATGTATCAACCAAATGTTTTGCACGGTAAAGAGCAACAGTAGTTTTACCACTGCCGGCAACTCCTTTGATTTGGATTGGTTCTTTTTCTGGAAGAAAAAGCACCTTCTTTTGTTCCCCTGTTAATTTTATTGGTTTAAGCATAGTATAAATATTAAGTAATAAACTAACAAATTGAAGAAATGTTTAAAATTCAATATTTAGTGCTGTTTTTCAGACCTAAGAATGGGTAAGGTGAAGTATTCTCGTCAGTATCTTACAGCAGAGAATTAATTCATTCTTGTAATTATACTGCCAATCATTTTTCCTTTACGAATTAATACAATTCCTTCCCTTCCCGCCATACATTCCCATGTTTCCTGGGGACTACTGAATTCCCATAATTCATCACCTTCTTTTATCCAAGACAATAGTTCTTTCCATGATTCATTAAGAAATCCGAAAGGAACTGGTTCGGGACCAAGTCTATCATCCTTGACCATATACAGATTTTCGGCTTCCCCTACTGTTAATTTTCTTTTTAACCAACTATCATCCATAATTCTGCTTATTAATTTCCATAAGGGTCTGTGATTTCTCTTACAGAACCACCATTGCGAATTATCATATCAATGAACTTTCGTCTTGCACCTGCTTCATATTGTGCTTCATCTTTTTCGGCTTTTGTCGGTTTCTTTTTCTTATTGGCTTTCGGCTTTGCTTTTATGTTTTTTGTTTTAGACATAATATTTTATTCGGTTAATTTTTTTATTTCTTGTATTTCGCCGTTATCATCAGTATTAACTATTAGTGTTAAAGGTTTATAGTTTTCGTTATCATAGGTAATTAAGTTTTGACTTGTCTTTGTTATTGTGTCATTCATTTCTAAGATAAGGTTATTAATATTGATATGGACTTGGAAAAAATATTCTTTTAATTCCTTTTGACACTCTTTATCTGTTTCGTCAAAACTCCATGTCCCACGTAACTCGGGAATTTTATCGTTCACAGTGCTATAAAAATCGTCTTGAATTCTTTCTACGTCTTGCATTGCATGTTTAAGTTCTTTAATCCTTTGCATTGAACTAATCTTCTCCATTGGTAATGCACATTTTATTTGTGCTGCTGCAACCCTTGTATACATAGCCATCAGGTAAGGTTTAAGATTATTTTCAAATAAAGATATTTTATCTTTTGCATACTGAAGATGTTCTTTAAGACCCACTCCACTTAAATTCGTAGACTTCAATTGATTTACAGGTTTTTCAAGACCAATTTGAAGAGATTTCATAATTTGGTCGCATTCAAGTTCAATGTCCTCAATTTTTTGTGCATAAATATTAATTTCTCTTTCTTTCAAATTGTAACCTGACATTATGTTATAAAGATGTCTTAAGTAATTAAGATTTCCCATAAGTTTTCCGTATCGTTCGTTTTCAAGAAAATCTTTTAAAGATTCTACTGTATCACTTATTTGTGCAAGTTTTTTATTTATGTCCGATAAAAATTTCTGTGCTGTTATAATTGCAAGGACTTGCCATACTGCTAATGCAGCGGTTGCAGGATTTATACTTGTAGTTTCTATGATTCGTGCATGCCCTACAACTTTTCCACCTTCTGTGGCAATGGGTCTGATTCCACCTTCAACTGCTTTCATTAAATTATAAGTGCCATTTTGTAACCCTTGCATTACTTCAGGTTTAAAAACAAGTTGAAATGAGTTTGTCACTAAATTAGAAGAACTTGATATCAAATTTGGTGCTTGCTGCAATAAAGACCCTATTCCTGCTTTTATACCAATATTTAAAGGAATGTCATCTGTTTTAACCAAAGCATTAGGTTCAAACCTTTTGATTGTAATATCAGGATTAACCGGATTACCAATAATTAATTCTTCAGTTTTTGTTTCAACGATACTGTTGTTATTTGTTATGTCTATTACTTCAACCGAATCTACTGGAACGGTGTCCTTTTTGTGTGCAAAGTATTTTGTAAATACTATTCCCAATATTATACCGACAATAAATAATATTATAATTATAAAGATTTCCATATTAATTATAGTTATGCTTTGTATTAATAAACAACTTTGTTAAAATATTTAATAACATTCTGAATTAATCTCCCTTTCAATCATTTTAATAGCATCATTTTCATAACTATCAGGAATATTTGAATCATATTCCATCGTTATTAAGCCATCATCCAATAATATCTTTGCATTAATCCAGAATTTCTTAAATAATATTTTTTTCACAGCGTATAATAGAAAAGTATCACCTTCTTTTTTAATAGTAATGTCATTCTCAGCAATTTTAGATTAATATTTATTTTCAATCCTTTCAACACAAGTAATTAATACCGATTTTGCTTTGCCGGGTTTTTCAAATACTATTTTCTTCATTTTCTATTATTTTAATTTTATCGGGAGGAATGATTAATCCGTATTCTTTATTAAATCTTTTTCCAAAGTCATTAATTAAAAAATATTTTGATATTGGAGAATTTTTAAATACTGATTTTATTTTTTGGTTGATATGTGTTTTGTGTGCCGAAAAAGTATTTATTGCAGGGGTTCTTCCTTGCTTAAACATCTGTTCCAATTCTAATCTTGTATCTGAATACGGAAATGATTGCTTGTGAAATTTCAAAATATCTTCTATAATATGGCGTGGAATTTCAAATCCAGTGATGAGTTCAAGCCCCAAACCTTCTAATATTCTTTCTGCAAAGTATCTGTAATAACAAAATTCCATTAAGGATAAATTAATATCTTTTTTGTCAATTATTAGTAGCCCTTTTTTGATATTTATTTGTATTTCAGGTATTAGTTCGTTTTTCTCTTTTTTTAATTTTTTTACTTCTTCTTGAAGTCTCATTATCCTTGGCAATCCTGTTCCGAGTTTTACAGGGGTAACGAGTTCACCTCCGAATTTAGGTTCGTTGCTTCTTATTAATTCAATTGGAAAATCTCCTGATTCAGCCATTAATATCCAGCAAACCTGCATTGCAGGAGTTCCAGAAGCAATAGCAGCAGTGAATTTCTTGTTTTTAGATGGTTTTAAAGATTTACAAAAATCAAGAAGTTTTGGGTAGATTTCATTATGGTCGGTTGGATTATCAATTTCTAATGAAACTAAACGAACACTTTTACACTTTTTATTTTTGTAAAGAATGCTTTTTACATTCTTCCCTATTAATTCGTATTCTTTATTTGTTATAATTAAAAAGCAATCATCAAACTTACGTTTTTCAAAAACGGTCCTTACAGCACCCTTTGATTTCTCTTCGGTATTACCTTTGTCTTTTGACCCTATGAATGATATCAATATTCTTTTCATTTCAATTCTCTTTTGTTATTATTATTCCTGCATTTTCTGCTTTTTCTAAAATTTTAGTTAATTCTATTTTTATATCATTTTTATTTCCAAATTGTAGGAACAAATTCTTTGCATCAATCGCAGTCTTTGCAGCCTCTTCTAAATTTCCTTTCCTATCTAATATAAGTGCAGTATTTAATTTACAATAAGCAATTCCAATCTGTCTTTTAAGTTTAATTGAAATGTTTTCTGCTTCTTTATTATATATTTCAGCGTTGCTATAATCTTCATTGTTTATAGCAATTTTGGTCATTTTTTGTAAGACTATTGATTTTACTTCTTCAAAATTATCTATGTTTTTACAAATGTCATATGCTTTTATTATTAAAGATTCTGCCTCATTATTTTTTTTCATATCTCGGTATAAACTACTTTTGGCGCTATATGCTAACGTTAGCAATCTTTCGTCATTTATTTCACCAAAAACATCTATTGATTTTTGTATAAAAACTTCTGCTTTTTCAAATTCTTCTTTTTCTTTGTGAACTTGTCCGATTGTTCTTAAAGCGAGTCCCTCCAAATCTTTATAATTGTTTTTCTGTGCAATATCCAACCCATTCGTTAAGAAATTTAAGGCTTCATCAAATTTATAAGAAATAAAATAAAGCCAACCCAAACACATAATTCCAATTCTTACTTCATTATAAAAATCTCCAATTTTTCTTGCAGATTCCAATGCTATATATCCTAATTTTAAACGAATATCATTATGTCCTCGTATTCCAAGTGTATAATCAATAATTCGCTGCATTTTTATAACGAAATCGTAATCGTTTCTTTCATATGCGTCATATAAACACCATGTGGTCAAATGTAAAAATTCTTCTATTAAATTAATGGTTTTTATTGATGACCAATCCGGGTTTGAAATATCTTTAGAAATTCTCAAGAATATTTTATTACAAATATTTTCACGGAAACTAAAATATTTAGAATTATTCTTAATAATTTTATTGTTAATGTAATCCTTTGCTTGTTGATTTAGTCCGAATCGTTTTTTAACCAATTCACTTGAAATAAAATTATTATAAGTCGGGTCTTCTACAACAGATATAAGTGATAATCCGATTAATTCCGACAAGGCTTCTCTTAAGTCAAAATCACCTAAGTTTAACCAATCACCAATCATTTTTCCTTGTATAGCAGCATTATATTCATTTTCATCAGCATCCACTATAGATAAGGCTTCCATTATTGCTTTTGAATTTTCTGATAGAATTTCTACTGAATAACCAAGTATGTATTCCAGAATAGAATCACTATCCCCTTTTGATATTACATCTTTTACGTCTTTAACTCCAAACCCTTTTTCTTTAATCAAACCAAGAGAATATTTGATACATAACGGATTGCCGTCTGTATATTTTGCTAATTCTTTTATTTCATTTATTTCCATTTTTAGACCTCGGTTACTTGAATTACTTTGAATCAATTTTATTGATTCTTCAAGTGGGAGTTTTTTTAATTGTGTGGAATAATCAATATTTGCTGTTCCTCTGCTCGTTATTATTGCTTTACTTTGATTTGGCAAATCATTGCAAAAAGTAATTACTTTCTCGTCATCAATCGTCTCCATATTATCAACAATTAATAAAACTTTATTTGACTTAAGTATTTCATACACATTTTTTTCTAAATCTTCTGCCAATGGTTTGTTATTATACTGATAAGGTTCTACTACTCTTAATATTTCCGAATAAATTCCTTCTAAGTTTGAAATGTATGTATGTCTGTTTACAGGTCTTCCTATAAATTCCTTTCTTTTAGCGGTAGTCCAAACAATTGCATCAAATCTTAAATCACTATCTATATTATTGTTATCCAAACAATGTGAAGCAACTTCTTTTACCAATGCTGTTTTGCCTATACCACCGAAGCCGTAAACACACCACATTGGTTTTCTTGGATTTCTTAAAAAATCAAATAATATTTTCTTCTCGTTATCTCTACCGATAAAATCAATGTCTTTACTTGGTAAATTATTTAGAGTTAGAGTGGTTTTTAAATATAAGTTTCGCGGAAATGCCGATTCTAAAAAAAGTAATATTTCTTTATACCATTTTCTGACAATGTTTATTTCTGGAAAATAAAGATGATGCACTAAATCAATTCTATACTCATTATTAAAATCTTTAATAGAAAAGTCATATAGTCTTTCACCACCTGTAATTTTCATCCACAACAATGGAATGTTGGCTTTTTTCCATAATTTATCAAGTTCTCCTATAGTAAATTGCTGAAACGGTTTTATTGAATTATGAGGTAAAATTCCTTTTACAATATTATCAAAATTAATATTATCTATACCATGTAATTTAGTATAGCATGTGTCAACAATTGTTTTGATAATGGCTTCCAGATATGAGGGTAATTCCCAAACTAAATTTTCTATGCTGTTTTCATTCGTAAGAAGCCTATTCCAGATGTCGCTGATTGTTAATTTATATTTCATGGGGATAAATTTATTTGCTTTAATATACTCCATAGATTATTTTCTTTCAATTCAAAACAACAATCAAAAAATGATGGGTTAAGTCCCCATCATTTTTTTTATTGTGGCAACCGCAGTTGCGATTACCCCTGCATCGTCTGCCCATCCTACTATTGGTATAGTATCGGGTATTACATCTATTGGGTTTAGTAGGTATAGCAGCGCTACAACTACTATTGCTCCATATTTCAGGGGGTGTTTTTTCATAGAGTCAATTAAGAACTCTATATCGTCTATCAGTTTTTTCCCGAGTTTTACTTTGGAGATATATTTTCTGACATCTCCGATGAGTTTTAGGTAGTTCATTTTATACTCCTTTGTTTTAGTTTATAAAAATTAAATTTCTTTATTTTGTTTTTCTTATACATCTATTCCAAAAATATCAAAATATAATATGCCGTAAATTGTGGCAAGGTTGTGACAATTTTGAAAAATGCTGACTATTTTATTGTCTAAACAGAAAGGGGAAAATGAGGATGCTAAGATAAATCAATATTATTTATTGCTTCTCTTAAATCATTTGTAGAAATATGAATGTAAGCCATAGTTGTTTGGATGTTACTATGTCCGACTAATTCCTTGACATAGTTTATATTCACATTGTTCTTAATCAGGGATGTTATGAACGTATGGCGAAGACAGTGGAAGTGGAACTTCGTTGGTAAATTTGATTTCTTCAAGTATTTATTAAAACTTCTGGATATATAACTTTTGCTGTATGATTTTCCTTCGGGATTGCCGAAAACCAATCTTTCTGGCATTTTGAAGTCAATAATATTTTGTTCTTTATTTCCTTGAAGCGAATTTAATAATTCATATAACTTAATTGACATAGGAACATGCCGCATTTTACCTGTTTTTGTCTGGAAATTTGGTTTATTCCTTATAATTACCATTCTTTCGGTAAAATCAATATCTTGCCATTGCAAAGTAAGTATTTCATTAAGTCGGCATCCGGTTAATAATCCAAACTGAACAATGTTCTTGAAATTACTTTCTGGTATTACACCCAGCAGCCTTCTTATTTCTTCTGTTCCGAATGCTAACTTCTCTTTCTCTGAGATAAAAAATTTTTTAACTTCTTTAATAGGATTGTCTTTTAAAATTCCAATACGAACAGATATATTGAAAATTGCTTTCATTACCTTTAACTCAATATTGCAGGTCATTTTTTTAACAGTTTTTATTCTTTCTTCTTTGTATCGTTCAATGTCTCTCACTGTTATTATTTTTGCTGGAATATTTCCTAAAATATAAATCATATTTACGAAAACTCTTTGATAAATCTTGTGGGTTTGAATACTTAAATTATTAATCGTGTAGTTTAATACTTCGGCTTTTATATCTTCCAAATAATATATTTTTTGAGGTGCTTCTTCATTTTTGCCATTTTTTAACTTTTCAACAAATTTCTTTTCAAATTCTTTTGCCTCTGCTTTCAATTTTGTTTTTGTAGAAACAGAATGTCTTTTACCATTTTCATCAAGATAAAACAAATGGTATTTACCGCTTCTGGATTTACTTAAAAACATTTTTCTTGCTCCAAATCGGGTAAAAATCCTTTAAAATATTCAATTTTTAGATACTTGAGTATGCTTTAGAGTATGCGATTTTTCAAAAACAGTTCAAATTCTTCAATTTTGAACTGTTTTAAAGGTAGGTAAAAAACCTGAAAAGCCGTGTGTCGCCGGTTCGATTCCGGCCCTGTCCACTCTCATTAAGTATTATTCATTCCTTTTGTTTCCACTCTTAAGCGATTAAGATATTTAATATTGCTCTTACTTAGAAAAGATACTTTATGGGTTATCCTCCAAAAAATTTTTTTTACTCAATATCTAATATAGGCACTTTTTAAAAAAATATTTGAACTTTTAAAAAAATTAAATGTTTTTTTTTAATATATTTATAAATTAAATTGAAACATTATGAAAACAAAAACTTATTTTTTAATTTTAGTATCAGTATTTTCATTAATACTGATTAGCTCCCTGTACCTATATGCATCTTCGTCTGGGTTTACTGGGAGAACAAGAAAAACTTCTACAGCTGGCTGCGGTGGGTGTCATGGTGTTAGTGCTAACTCAGAAGTTGTAGTTACCCTTGCGGGTCCCGATAGTGTGTTAGTATCACAAACAGCTACTTACACAATAACTATTTCAAAGTCAAGTAAGTCTGGAGCAGGTTTTGATATTGCTACAAGGAGAGGAAGTTTGTCACCGATTTCATCTGGTATGATTTTGAGTAATGGAGAATTAACACAATCCAGTAATAGGCCAATGACAAACGGAACTATTACATTACAGTTCTCCTACACTGCACCAAATACCGCTGGTGTTGATACTTTGTGGGCAACGGGTCTTGCTACAAATAGTGATGGAACAACAAGTGGCGATGATTGGAATTGGGCAAATGAAAAAAGAATTATTGTTAAAAGTTCCATTGGAGTTAAAAACATATCATCTCAGGTACCTGATAAATTTGAACTTAAACAAAATTATCCTAATCCTTTTAACCCTGTAACATCCATTAGATTTGCTATTCCAACAAAGTCTTTTGTATCATTGAAAATTTATGATATAAATGGAAAGATAGTCCAGGAAGGAATATCTGAATATTTAAATGCTGGTATATATGAATATCAATTTAATGGAAATAATTTATCCTCAGGTATTTATTTCTATTCTCTTGTTGCTGACGGAATGTCTGTAACGAAAAAAATGATATTGACTAAATAAAAATAATTTGGGTGGCTTTACGAAGCCACCCAAATAAAAAACATTTTTGTAATTATTTATTACCTATTTTTAAATGCTTTTATTCCAGCAAAATGGGCTTTGCTGCCTAATTCTTCCTCAATCCTTATCAATTGATTGAATTTTGAAATTCTTTCACTT
>Ga0272448_1001810_pt1 | contig 28078 bp, 26 predicted proteins | sample YNPCB0191_FD_202220 | JGI IMG/M metagenome (GOLD analysis project Ga0272448, IMG submission 202220) | Hot spring sediment microbial communities from Yellowstone National Park, WY, United States - YNP-CB-019-1 | ecosystem: Environmental > Aquatic > Thermal springs > Hot (42-90C) > Sediment... | reverse complement strand
GAGGAGCGTTGGTAGGTTGCCGAGTTCAACATCAGCCGGTAAATGTGTTTCAAGTCGTACCGGTGCGTGACCAACTCTCGTTCCAGCAACGCCAGCAGTTCGGGATTCGCCGGTGGATTGTCGGGGCGAAGATCATCCGGTTCCTGAACGATGCCGACGCCGACCAGCCAGTACCAGATGCGGTTGACGATGTTGCGCGCGAACCACGGATTGTCCGGTCGGGTGAGCCAATCCGCAAAGACCACGCGCGCATCCCTCCCCGGCTTCAGCGCCACGGGCGTGCCATCTGGCAGAACGGCGTCCCGCGCCGTGCCCCTCAACAGATCCACATATACGATCTCTTCCTTCCACTCATTGCTCTTCTTGTATTTGATGTCCTGAAAAAACGCCGCCATGCCGGCCAAGCGTTCTGGCGACCAACGCTCCGTGCGCGCGCCCATGAATGTCAACGCCACGGCTTGCGCGATGGTGGCCGGCTCGCGGTCGCGGACGGCGCGGTAGAAATTCACCGGCGGCGCGCGGAAATTGCTTCCGGTGGCCGTGAGAATCTCACGGACGAACCGGTCGTACGGCTTGTTTGCCGCGAGACTGTCTCGAACCCATCGGTGATACGCCTGCACAGCGTTGGGCCAGAGATTGATTGGGAACTCCGATTTGACCCGCAACAGGTCGCACCACTTCAACGCCCAGTAATCGGCGAACTCTTTCCGCTCCAACAACTGGTCAATCAGCCGGCGGCGTTTATCCGGGCTGCGATCTTCAAGAAAGCTCCGCGCCTCTGCCGGGCTTGGCAATGTGCCGATCACATCCACGAAAACGCGCCGCACAAACACCGCATCGGAGCAAACTGGTGCCGGCGCGATCCCGTGTTGGCGCAGTACGGCTAACACGGGAACGTCCACCTCGTTGGTGATAACTGCGCCCTGCAAATCAGCCGGCACGAACCCAACTGCGGCCACCAACCCGGCAACGATAACGATTTTCTTCATTGAACCTCACCCGTATCAAGCACCGCGCAGATGACGGGAAACCTACCGGGTAAATGACAAGTTTGTCATCCGCGTGGGAGGACGAGGACGAAGGAAGTGAGCGTGTCGTCGGAAGATTCGAGAAACAGATCGCCGCGGTGGGCACGGGCGATTTCGCGGGCGAGGCTCAACCCCAACCCGGCACCGTCCACCTGCTGGCTGCGGGAGTTGCTGGCGCGATAGAATCGCTGGAAAACATGAGAACGTTCCTCCTCGGGGATCGCTGGGCCGGTGTTGCTCACCGTCACACGCGCGCTCTCGTGGTCGGTCTCCAGCACCAGACGGACAAGACCACCATCGTGGTTGTACTTCACGGCGTTGCTGGTCAGGTTGCCGATGGCTTGGCGCAATAACGCTGGATCGGCGGCGACAGTAATATCGGGCTGGATTTGTGTTTCGATCCGCAACTGCGGCGCGATGATCTCAATGTCTTCCGCTGCCGACGCGAGCAACGCGCTCAAGTCCACCGGCTCCGAGTTCAGGGCCAACTGCCCGGCATCGGCGCGCGCCAGCAACAGCAGTTTCTGCACGATACTCTTGAGTCGTTGCGCTTCCTCCAACAGCGCGTTGTAGCGCTGTTGCTCCTCGGAGCCGGGCGCGGCCTGTTGAATCGCGGCTTCCAATTGTCCTTGCAGCACCGTCAATGGCGTTTTCAACTCGTGCGCCGCATCGGCGCTGAAGCGGGCGGCTTGGTGAAAACTGGTCTCCAGCCGCTCCAGCATCCCGTTGATGACATCAATGAGTTGTCGAAACTCGCGGGCCGCCGGGCTTAACGGCACGCGATCCGACAACCGGTGCGCCGTGATACCGGCGGTCGTTTGCGCGATGGCCTGGACCGGTCGCAGCGCCCGGCCGGCCAGGATCCAGCCGGCCGCAAACAGCAAGGCCAAAATGGCCGGCACCGCCAACAGAAATGCGTTGCGTGACCGGCGCAAGTCGGCATCCACTTCGCCCAAACTCACGCCGACTAGAAAATTGGCGTGCTCATTGCCCACCGCGACGACACGCCACGATTCATTTCCGGCGCGCACTGTTGCGAACGAAGGTCCGCGCACGGCAACGGTTTGCCCCAACGATCCCCGCACTCCGCGCGGCCCGCGCCGACCGGTTCGTTCGGAAGAGTCCGATGCCGCGGGCAGCACGGGCAAAGAACTCGCAGAAAAACCGGATGGCCACTGCGACGACACGTACAGCGCGTTTCCCTTCTGGTCGCAAACCCGAAAAGCAAACTTGGAGGTTTGCGCGTCGCCGTAACGAGCGTTCAAATACAACGGCAAGCTTGTGGCAAATGCCGGACCGAGAGGCCGTTTGGCTTCGGCCATTGCAACCGCCTCTAGTTCGCGATCCACGCGTTCGTAACTAATCCGTCGAATCACCGCCAGAAACTGGAATCCGGAAGCCAACAACACCGTGCCGGCAAGCAACACAAACAACAGGCTGATGTTGAGTTTGAACGAGCACGGTTTCATTTTCGTTCCAGTGGGCGGAACCGGTAACCGACGCCTCGCACCGTCTCGATCAACGATTCTTTCTCGTCGGGTAGGTCAATCTTGCTGCGCAGCCGGCGGATGCAGACGTCCACCACGTTGGTTTGCGGATCGAAATCGTAGCCCCAGACGTGTTCAAGAATCTGCGTCCGCGTATAGACGCGCCCGGGGGAACGCATCAGCAACTCCAGCAGGCTGAACTCGCGCGCAGTCAATTCAATTCGTATCGTCCCGCGTTTCACTTCGCGCGTAATCAGGTTCACCGTCAAGTCGCCGACCGACACCTGGGTGAGTCCATCTCCCTTGGCCCGGCGCGTGACGGCATGGATGCGGGCAATCAGTTCCTCCACGTAGAACGGCTTGGCGAGATAATCGTCCGCTCCGAGGTTGAGACCTTCGAGCCGTTCATTCAACGCGCTGCGCGCTGTGACGAGGATGACTGGAACGGTGTTCTTTTGCTCGCGGAGATTGCGCAGAATGCTCAGGCCATCGCGCCCGGGCAGCATGATGTCGAGCACGACCACATCAAACCCGCCACCGCACACCAATGAATACGCCTCATCGCCGTTGCGGCAGACGCTGACTGTGAAGCCTTCCTCGTGCAGACCTTTGCGGACAAAGTCGGCAATCTTGCGGTCGTCCTCAACTACCAACACTTTCATGCTGGCAAATTACTCCGTCGCCCCTGGCCTGCCAAGCGACGAAACATTACATGTTTGTCATCTGTTCGAGCTGGCCGTGGTATTGTCTGCTCCAAGACTTTTCTCGCGGCTGAATACCGGCTTTTGTTATAATGTTGGCAAATGAATCACATGCGAGTTGTGAGTTGCTTTGTTTGGTTGCTGAGTGTCAGCGCGTGGGCTGGCCTGTCCATCAAGGTGGACGAGACGACGCAGCAGTACACGATTGAAGACAACGGGAAGCCGGTGTTGACGTACAATTTCGGGACGGTGCCCGTGCCGGCGGGCGTGACCGGCAAATACGCGGTGGCCCGCAGCAACTACATTCATCCGCTCTACGGCCCGAACGGCGAAATCCTCACGGCGGATTATCCGATAGACCATCCGCACCATCGCGGCATTTACTGGGCGTGGCCGGAAGTGACCTGTCGCGGCGAGATGCGCGACCTGCACGCCTTGCAAGGCGTGTTCGCCCGGCCGGTCAAGATGCTGCGGCAGAAAGGCGGCGTCATTGAGGCCGAGAACGTCTGGAAATGGGGCGACACGGAGCCGATCGTGGGCGAGCGGGCGATCATTCGCGTTCTACCGGGGCGCATCGTGGATTTGGAATTCCGCCTGAGCGCGCTCGGCGAGCCGGTGACGATTGCGCGCCGGAAACAAAACCTCTACGGCGGATTGAACCTTCGCTTTTCGGAGCGACAAGACCAGGGGATTGTCACCAACCGACACTGGGGCGTGATCACCGGCGTGCCGCCCGGCGGAAAACAACCGGTGTCGGTGGCGATCTTCCAGCATCGCGGCAACGACACCGGCGAATGGGCGCAGTATCCGAAACTGAACTGGTTGCAGCCATTGTTCCCCGTCAAGAACACCGTCGCCACGTTGACGAAAGACAAACCGCTGGTGCTGAAATACCGCCTCTGGATTTTTACCGGCCCGCCCGACGACAAGGAACTGGCCCGGCGTTTGCGGGAGTATCAATGAAAGTCTCCGCCACCCAGTTGTTGCTGCGGCGCTCTGCCAGTGCATTCCCCGCGTCGTAGCGTCAACCAAACCACTTGGCGGGGCGAGAATGCGAATCCAATTATACTCCACCCGATGATATACTGATCTGATCTGTCGTTTGTCTTGAATCATCATGCGAAACTTGAAATCATGCGCGGCATGAAAGACGTCTCGCTCGTAATCTGGGCGCTGCTTGGTTTGGCGGTGTGTTGCGCCGGCGCCCGCGACGGGCAGTTCACGCCGCTTGTGCCGGCGCCGGCACCGAAGGTCGTCGCGGCGGCGGAAGAGTATCCCCGCGGGAACTACATCGCGAGCCGTCTGCTCGACGGCAACCCCAAGACAGAGTTTGCCTCGCACGGCAAAGGAACCGGCACGTTTGTCGAGTTCGATTTCGGCGCGCCCGTCCGCATCGGCGGTTTTCGGCATCAAGACCGCAACGACCTCGCGACCATCGCCGCGTCGGAACTGGTGTTCAGCGACGCCGCCGGCAAACCGCTGGGCACAGCGCAAGTCACACACGTCAACCAGCGCGCTGGCGTCACGTTCTTCGCGCTCCCGCAGCCGGTCACCGCACAGCGCGTTCGCTGGCAGGTCACCAAACTCGGCAGCCCGCACGCTTGTGTTGGCGGGGCGGAAATCGAGTTTTTTGCGGCGGGCCAGCCAGAACCGGTGCCGATCCGCGTCGGCATCGCGGCGCGGACGGTGCAGATCATTGACCGCAAGAATACGCAGCCGTTGCGGGTGACGCTGGATTATCCGTACGCTGAGCCGGTGAAAACGACGGTGCGCATCGAGGGGCAGGAACCACGGCCTGTCGAACTGAAATTCGGCAGTCAGACACTCGAATACACCGTCGCGGCTGTCGAGACGGAACGGACACTGAACGTCGCCATCGAGAAGATCGCCTCGCGCGCCATTGTTCTCCCGCCGGCGCGCAAGCTGACTGTCTATGTTCTGCCGCACTCGCACACGGACATCGGCTACACGGCGATCCAGACCGACATCGAGGAGAAACAAATCAACAACCTGCTCCAAGGTCTGGCCGATGCGCGCCGCACGGCGAATTATCCGCCGGGCGCGCGGTTCATCTGGAACGTCGAGGTCTTGTGGGCCGCCGATCTTTTCCTGCAACGCCTCACGCCGAAACAGCGCGCGGAGTTCTTCGACGCCGTCAAGCGCGGCCAAGTCGTGCTCAACGGAATGTACCTGAACGAACTCACCGGCCTGTGCCGGCCGGAGGAACTCATCCGGTTATTCCGGTACGCCACGCAACTCGGTGAGCGCACCGGCGTGCCGGTGGACTCGGCGATGATCAGCGATGTGCCGGGCTACACGTGGGGCACTGTCACCGCGATGGCGCAGGCGGGCATCAAATATTTTTCCGTCGCGCCGAATTACTTCGACCGGATCGGCAACATCCTCGTCGAGTGGGAGAACAAACCGTTCTGGTGGATCGGTCCCGACGGCCGGAGCAAGGTCCTCGTCTGGATTCCGTTCTGGGGCTACGCGATGTCGCATCGCTACAAGATGATGTCCCGCCAACTTGTTGAGGATTTCTGCGAGGGCTTGGAGAAACGCAGCTACCCGTACGACATCGCCTACGTCCGCTGGGCGGGACTCGGCGACAACGCGGTGCCCGACCCGTCCATCTGCGAGTTCGTGAAAGACTGGAACGCGTCGCATGCGTGGCCGCGGTTTATCATCAGCGGCACGAGCGAGGCGTTCCGCGCGTTTGAGAAACGCTACGGCGACAAGTTGCCGCAAGCCCGTGGCGATTGGACGCCGTATTGGGAAGACGGCGCCGGTTCGTCGGCGGCTGAGACGGCGATGAACCGCGCGAGCAGTGAGCGGCTCGCGCAGGCCGAGACGCTCTGGGCGATGCTCGACCCGAAGCGTTACCCGGCGAAGAAGTTCGAGGACGCTTGGAATAACGTGTTGCTCTACTCCGAGCACACGTGGGGCGCGTATTGCAGCATCTCGGATCCGTCCAATCCGTTCACGACCGACCAGTGGAACATCAAACAATCTTACGCCACCGTCGCCAACCTCCAGTCGCGCCAACTGCTCAGCGAAGCCGCACAAAGCGGGGCCAGTCTCCCGGCCACCGTGGACATTTTCAACACCACCAGTTGGCCGCGCACCGAGGTCGTGTTCATCCCGCACGAGCTTTCCGATGGCTGCAACTTCGTGACCGACGACCAAGGCCAGTCCGTCCCGGCGCAGCGTCTTGCCAACCGCGAACTGGCCGTGCTCGTGCGCGACCTGCCGCCGTTTGCCGGGCGGCGTTACACGCTCTCGAAAGAAGGCAAGAATACCGCCCTGACCAAACTCACTGTCACCGGCGCAGTCATCGAGAACGACAAGCTGCGCGTCCGCCTCGATGAGAAAACCGGCGCTATCGTCGAGTTGCGCGCCGCCGGCATCGAGGCCAACCTCGCCGGCGATGGCCTCAATGATTACCTGTACTTCATCGGCGACGACCTCGCGGCGCTCCAGCGCAACGGTCCGGTCAAGATCACCGTGCGCAACCGGGGCCCGCTCGTCGCGTCGTTGCTGGTCGAGTCCGACGCGCCCGGCTGCCACAAGCTCTCGCGCGAAATCCGCGTCGTGGCCGGGGGCGATTACGTCGAGTTGCTCAACACCGTGGACAAGAAACGGCTCGAAGCGAACAGTTACCACGCCAAGGACGGCAAGGAGAGCGTCAATTTCGCGTTCCCGTTCCACGTTCCCGGCGGGGAGATGCGCCTCGACGCACCGTTTGCGGTGTTCCGCCCCGAACGCGATCAGATTCCGAGCGCGTGCAAGAACTGGCTCACAGTCGGCCGCTGGGCCGACGTGGCCAACCGCAACTTCGGCGTCACGTGGGTCACGCTCGACGCGCCGCTGGTGCAGGTCGGCGGGCTGACGGCGACGTTGCTGAACTCGCAATACAATCCCGACATGTGGCGCAAACAGATCGAGCCGACACAGAAACTGTACTCGTGGGCGATGAACAACCACTGGGGCACCAACTACCGCTGGGCATTCGTGGCCGGTTTGGGAGTGAAGTGGAAGAAGGCGGAAAAACGCGGAAGGAGGCGGAACAGAAGGAGTTGCGGGCTAAGAGTGGGCGAGGAAGCAGGTATAAGAGTTACGCGGACATTTTAGCGAACCGCAGGCGGAAAGGTGTCCGCCGGCGGACAGGGCTAGGGCTTGGAGGCGGTCTCGAAGCTGACGGTCGGATCGCTGTCCTTCTCGCAGGCGGAGATCAGAGACTCGGCTTTTTTGGGCGGGAAATCCTGCTCGACGCGGGCGCGGAAATCGTCCAGCGGTCGGTAGATGATGTCGCGGCGGAAGTATCGCTTCAGCTTGCGGGCGGCGTTGGTGGCGCCGTCCACAAAACGCGCGATCAGTTTCGAGCCTTCCTTTGTGGTCGGGTCAATTTTGTCTTTGAGGGAATGGCCGGGGAAGGTGACGCGGACGATTTCGCCGGTGTTGGCCTTTACTACCCAAGAGCTACCGCCGCCGTCCGTGGGGACGTGGGCGTCGGCGTGAAACGAGGCTTCAACAATAAGCTGAGACTTCAATGACTTGAGGCGCTTGGTGTCGTCTTTGATCTGGCGGTCAAGCGCGATGGCTTCCGCGATGATGGATTCGAGCACGGCAGGTTCGAGCGGGGAAGGCTTTGTCATGGATTCCTTTCAGCGGCGGCGGCGGAGTGCGCCGACTCGGAGTTGGCTAGTTAATTGATCGAGGGCGTTCAACTGCCTCTCGGCGCACGCGACCAGGTGTTCGCGCGAAAATTTTTCCTTCAGATCATCGGCGGCGAAGTCGCGCGCCTTGGCGATGCAACGGCAGATCAGGCCGGGGCCGCCCTTCTCGTGGTCATGTAGCGCCCGCCAGATTTTGGCGAGGCCGTCGTCGAGCTTGATCTCCGGGCAATCAAACTTATGGAGCGCCTCGATGTCCGCCTCCACCGGACGCCGTTCGCCCTTGTCGGTCGCCGTGGGGCGGCGGACCCATTCAGGGTCGAGAATCAGGATGTCGTCGGCCCGCCCAAAGAACTGGGTGTCGTTCCAGTTTGATTCGGCGAGGGCCTGTTTGAACCGGTCGAACGTGGCGAGCGCGACGACAGAGATGCCGCAGAGATCGGCGAGGCGTCGGAGGAACTCGATCATCACGGGATGATTGGACCGGCCCCTCAACATCAGATGCAGTTCGTCAACGACCAGGACGCGCGGCGGCGGCATCGCACGGCAGAACGCTTCGAGCTTGTCCACAAGTTCCGCGTTGCCGTACTTCGATATCCCGAACAGCGCGGCCAGTTGGCGCTGGACGTGGCGGGCGCCGCCGCCGTCGTCGTAAGGGTAGAACTTCGCGCCCGTCTCGGTGCACCAGGACTCGGTGACGAACGTCTTGCCGATGCGCGAGTCGCCGGCGATGAAGAGCAGGACGCCTTTGCCCCGCGAACCGGCGCGCGCGGCGACCTTGAGCGTGTACAGTATCTGCCGAGCGTAGGAGGTGTTGGCGATGTTCACGGGGTCACCTCGGAGGTGAAGGCGGAGCGCAGGCGGGAGTCCGTCGCGTCGAACTCGGCGCGGACGGCTTCGCTCGTCTTGCGGCGGGCCGCTCGCGGGATTCAACGACAAGCTGGAACAGAGCATCGCCGATCTCGACGACAACGGACGGCAGGACTTGAAGGATATGTTCGGCGACCAGATCGTCATCGAAGGCGACAGGGCCCAGTGGCAGGGGAACATCATCGGGGACTTCCTTGATTCGGTTCAGGATTGGGAATCGCGCGGGCGCTTGGAAGCAGCGAAGCCAGCCGGGTTTTCACTCGGTCGCGCCACTCCCGACGCAGTCGCAATGGCCCGTCAGGCTGGCCTGGACATCGCGGGGATGGATTTGTTTATCACGCCCGAACATCTCTCGCACGCGATGACCGCGCATCCCGGTTTGACGCGCCTGCAAATTGAAACAATCCCGCACGTCTGGAGACAACCGGACTCCGTGTTGCCGGGAAACAAGCCTCGTTCGCTGGAGATGCGAAAGCAAATCATCGGCGAGCAAGTAATGATCACCTACCAGATGTGGCCGCAACAGAAGCGCATGTTCGTGAACACGCTCTACATCAAAAAGGGGAACGCATGAGTGGCCAGATGTACAAGCCCCTGGCAGACGTCCAGAACGCGACTCACGGTTCCCTCTGCACTCTACGCCCGCCCGGCACGGAGGTCAAGCGATGATTGCCGCAGCCATGACATCGCCATCCAACACAACACCGCGATGGCCAAACATCCGTAGCAACCTCGCTCGGCGACTCGATACCGCGCGGGCAGTCGCACGCCGCCTATGGAAGGCGTTTGGCCGTTGGCATCAAAAGGTGATTTTTGCAACTGGCGAAACGAATCCATCACAGCGACCACTCACACGACTTGACTTCGAAGTATTGCCCCATGTGTGGCGCAATCCGGATTCCGTCCGTCCCGGCAAGACACCGGGCACGCTGGAATTTCGCAAGGTGATTCTGGGACGAAGTTATCTGATCACATGGACGCGCTCCGTGAATAAACAGAGCATGGGAGTCAAAACCCTTTGGATCGGCCCTGCGCCGAGTGCCCCGGTGCAACCGTCATGAAGACGATCCCTCAGAGCTGTACGTCCGAAACGATCCCGGCGACGGGGCCGCACAAAGAATATGCGTCCGACCGGCGCGGAGGTCAAGCGATGATTACCGCAGCCATGACATCGCCATCCAACACAACACCGCGATGGCCAAACATCCGTAGCAACCTCGCTCGGCGACTCGATACCGCGCGGGCAGTCGCACGCCGCCTATGGAAGGCGTTTGGCCGTTGGCATCAAAAGGTGATTTTTGCAACTGTCGGAACGCCTCCTTGGTCTTCGCGTGAGCAGACCATACTTCGCCGTGCAGCGCGAATGCGCCAAGCAGGATACCTAGTCCATGTGCAGTGCATCCCACGCGCGCGCACCACCATGCCGGACCCGTGGCACTCGGTGGAAATGCCACCAGAAGCGATAGAGTCCCTGCGGCTAATCCAAGAAGAAATCGGAGCCACTGGTAGTATCGTTCGTTGCGCCAGTCGGCCAGTTCCATCAGGGCTTGTGCCTCGGACTGTTTCATTCCGCCATTCTGCCACCAGCCCCACCGGAGGCCAAGCATGATCTCCCTCTCCGTCCAGGTCCGCGACACGGCCTCGCCCGCGCTGCGCGAGGCGCTGGCCAACCTCACCCACCGCCAGCCGTTGCTGGCCGCGCTCGGTCGCGGCCTGGAAGCCGATTTGCGCGCTCATTTCGCCGCCAAAGACGCCCGCGGCAACCGACGCGGCTGGCCGCGTCAACACTTCTGGGCGCGCATCCGCAATGCCACCGTGTTTACGGGCGCCACCAACGATGCCGCCACCGTCAGCATCGCCGACCCGGCGATCCACGCCCATTACTACGGCGGCACGATCCGCCCGAAGGAAGCGAAATTCCTCGCCATCCCCGCGCGCGCGGAAGCCTACGGCATCCGGCCATCGAGCGGCCTGATCCCCGGCCTGCGGTTCGTGCCGACCCGCGCGGGCGGGATGCTGGTCCAGCGCGATTTCACCGCGCTGCGGATCGTCAAGGACAGCCGCAAAGGCCGCGAAGGCCAACTCCGAGCCAAGTCGCTCGGCGAACAAGGCGGCGGCGTTTTCTACTGGCTCAAACGATTCGTCACCGTCCCCAAGGACCCCGACGCGCTGCCGAGGCCGTCCGTGCTCCAGGAGAAACTCATGGCGCGCGCCGCCGAGTGGCTGCGGCGCCACGTGCTGAAAGGAACCGCATGACTCCATCACTCCAACACTCCAACCCCATGCCGCTCCATTGCCGGTCCGCCTACGCCCTCGGCGATTCGCCGCCCGATTGGATCATGTGGATGCCCGGCGGCCGCCACGTCATCCGCGCCCGCAAGGGCGACGCCGAGATCGAGGTGTCGCTCGACATCGGCGCCGAAGACGCCGCCACGATGCAGGCGATCCTTGCCCGGTATTTCGAGAAGGGGTTGAAACCCTACCTCGATTTCGACCACCGCGAGGCCGAAGCCAGCGCCTGGCCGCTGGCCTTCGAGTGGCGGGAGACGCCGCGACCGGGCATCTACTGCAAAGTCGAATGGTCGAAGCCCGGTGCCGAGGCGATCACCGGAAAAACCTTCCGCTCGTTTTCCCCGACGTTTTTCGAGACCAACACGAAACCCGCGCGCGTTCTCGGCGCGCCGCTCTGCATGGGCGGCCTCGTCAATGAACCCGCGTTCTCGGACATTTCGCCCTTGTGGGCGAGAGATGCAACAACCAACAACCCTCAACCCGCGGCAAGCGCCGCAAAGGAGAACCGCAACATGAAGGTCAAACTGATCCGCGCTCGCGGCGGCAACGCCGCAGGCGCCATCGTCGAACTCGCCGGCGACGAACTCGTCGCCGCGCTCGACAACGGCGACGCCATCACGCTCGCCGCCGACGACGCCCTCAAGGCGAAGGACGCCAAAATCCAGGAGCAGGCCGAAGCCATCAAGGCCAGAGCCAAACAGGACGCCGAAACGAAAGTGGCCGAGGCCGTCAAGGCCGGCAAGATCAAGGGCGACGACGCGCTCAAGACCCGTTGGGTCGAAATGATCCTCGCCGACCCGAAGAACGCCGAGCTGCTCGACGCGCTGCCCGCCGCCGATGACGGCAGCCAGCGCATCACCCAGCCCGTGACGACGAAGGCCAGCGCCGTCGAAATCCCCTACGGCCAACTCGCGCCCATCGAGGACGCGCTGAAGGGCTACACCGAGGAGAAGAATCCGAAACGCCGGGCCGCGATCTACGCGCGCGAGTTCAGTCCCCGCGCCCAGCGCGACGAGATGATCCCGATCCGGTGCGCGAACGTGCTCGGCACGGTCGCCGCCGATCTGATCACCCAGCGCCGGCTCGAACTGCTCGTGGACACGCTGCCGATCCTGACCCGGATCGCCCGCAACTTCTCCGATACCGCCCTGAAGTTCGGCAAAACCGCCTATGCGCAGAAGATCGGCGTGCTGACCCCAGTCGCCTACGTGGCCGGCACCGGCTGGCCCAACGTGGATGTCTCGGTCAGCGATATCACGGTCACGCTGAACAAGCGGATGGGCATCCAGATCACGTTCCACCAGGAGGAACTGTCCGGCACGACCCGCCGCCTGTTCACCGAGCAGGAGGAGGCGCAGGTCTATGCGCTCGGCAAGGCCATCACCGATGACCTCTACGCGCTCATCACCGCCGACAACTTCCCCACCGCCGGCACCGCCTGCGCGCTGGCGGACTTCGCCCGCGTCAAGCTCCCCGAATTCGCCGATCTGCTCGACACGGCGAAGGCGCCGGACTACGCGCGGTCGTTCATCCTGAAGAACGACTTCTACAACAAGCTCACGGAGGACAGCAGCATTGTCAGCATCGCCTTGCCCGAAAGCCAACGCGCCATGCAGACCGGCAAGCTGCCGATGTTGAGCGGCTTCGAGATGATCAAGGCCACCAACTTGCCGAGCACCGCCAACCTCAAAGGCTTCGCATTGTTCGCCGACGCGCTGGCGATGGTGACTTCGCCCGACGAAGACTACATCAACGCGATCCCCGGCGTGCCCGCCACGGCGCTGCTCCAGACCGTCACGGAGCCGCGCACCGGCATCAGCGTCACGCTGGTCAAGTTCACCGACCACAAGCTCGCCGCGGCCTATCAACGGGCGAGCCTGGTCTATGGCGTCGCCAAGGGCGACAGCACCCTCGGCGTCCGACTGGTAACACCGTAACCGCAAGCTCGTTGGGGCGCGGTCGTGAGACCGCGCCCCAACAAAACCGAAACCCAAAAACAGAACAAAAAAGAAAGGAACAAAGAAAATGAACCTCAAGAAACTCATCCGCGTGGCCGCCGTGGCCGTGGCGCTGGTCGCCACGGCGCAGGCGCAACTCGGCAGCCCGACGCTTGTCTGGACCAACAGCACGTTGATCGGCGTGTCGGGGGCGCTCACCAACACCGCGGCGCTGGACTGCCAGAACGCCAGTCAAGTCGCCATTGGCATCTACTCCGTCGGCGCGAATGCCGCCACCACCAACGGACTGACCGTGTATGTGGACAAGTCGCTGATTGGCACCGGCGACGTCTGGCAGACCCAATGGGTGACGATCGGCTTCACGGCCAACGGCACAACCCCGGTCAACATCCATACCAACATCAACCTCGGCGCCGTGCGTTATCTGCGCATCCATCGCGTTGTGAGCGACGCCCTGGGCGACGACAAATGCACGAACCGGTTCTTGATCTGGTTCAACAAGAAGGCAGGAATGTAGCAATCAGCTATCAGCGATCAGCGGCGAGCCAACCCTGGCCGCTGGCCGCTCGCACGAGAACCCATGTCCTGGATCGCCATCACCGAAGAAGACCTGCTGACGAGGATGAGCGGCTCGGAGCTGGAGGCTTTCCGCGCGGCGGGCCTGACGGAAGGGCAGGGCGACCCGATCGCCACGATCATCCTCGCGGTGGTCGAGGAAATCCGAGGCTACATCGCCGCCGGCGGCTACACGCTCGGCCTGCCTGAAACCATCCCCGTCCGACTCGCCTCCGCCGCGCTGGATCGCATCGTCTGGGAAGTCATGAAGCGTCCCGGCGCGACGATCATGGACACCAACGACGCGCGCAAAGAGGCCAACGAGGCCGCGCTCCGCCTGTTCCGCGAGGTGGCGGCGGGCCGGTTCGCCATCGAAGACCCCGCCACGGGCGAGACCAACCGGCCCTCGGCGGCCTGGGGCAGCGAGGAGCGACTCGCGCTATGAGCGCCCTTCTTGATCTTGAAACCCGCGCCGCCGCGCTCCTCGAAGCGGCGAGCTATTTTTCTGACGTGCTCGTCCGCGCCCAGCACCACGGCGATCTGGCCGCCGTCATCGCCGAGCGCCTGGCCGCCGGCGTTTCCAAGACCGATACGAAGAAACCCGGCCTCCTCGTCCTCGTGTCCGTCACCGGCGCGGGCCTCGGCTCAGGTTCCAGTGGGAGCGGTTTTCAACCGCGACCGGGCCGGGTCCTCGCCGCCCTCACCGTCGCCGTGCTCGAAAACCCGCTGGTCAACAAAGGCGCCGCCGGCAGCGGCAAAGCCGCGCTCGCTGTGGCCGAGGAGGTCTTCAAGGCCATCGCCCATGCCGGCGTTCACGACGTGTCGACGCCGACCGCCCGGTTCGCGCCGGCCGATCCCGTGATCGAGCTGTTGTCGCCCGACGAGAAACGCGCCCGCTACGGCATTGAGGGCGGCCTCGGCTACCATGTCCATTTCACCGCAGGAGTCAACCTGTGAACAACAACAACAACAACAACAACCAACATTAGGAGACCCAATCATGAGTCAACTCAAAGTCAGTCCAAACACCGACAACATGCTCGCCGGTGGCGATCATGTATTTATCACGCTGCCGGGCGACGCGGCGCCGACGCATTTCGGCCATATCGAGCCAATCTCGATCACGCCGGAACGCGAGATCAAGGAAACGATCAGCGGGATCGGCGGCACTGCCTCCATTGTGAAACGGCGCGTCAACCTCAGAAAGGTGGAATACAAGTTCAAGGCGCTCGAACGGACCAGCGCGCTATTGCGAAGCTGGTTCCTGGGCAAAGACGCTACGCCATTCACGCAGGCAGCGGCAACCGGCGAAACCGAGACGATCGCGGAAGTTACCGGCACCGAGAACAAAGATGAAGTGATGGTGGGCGGCTGGTATCCACTAGCGAAACGCGGCGTCAGCAATGTGGTTGTCAGCAGCGGCGGACAAAATCCGACCGTGCTCGTCGAGGACACCGATTACAAGGTGGATTATCACGCAGGACGAATCGCGTTTCTGCGGGCGCTGCTGGAGGCCGAAATGGCCTACACGATCACCTACGACTGCGAAGCGCAAACGGGCGGCGTGTTCGACAAGTTCGCCGTCACCGAACTCAGCGTCTCCGCCGAAATCTGGCGCGTCTTCGAGGATGGCGCGGTGATCGAGAAGGAAACCATCCCGCTTGCGCGGCTTGAGCCTGACGGAAATGCCCAGAGCGTGGTGGACGACAACTCGCCTCTGGAGTTCAACCTCGTGGCGTTGAAGCACCCGACGCTTGGGTGGGGCACGATCATGCGAGTGGATCGCGGATGATCAAAAAATCATCGGTCCTGAGTTCTGAGTCCGCAGCGAATGACTCAGAACTCTGGACTATGGACTAAAGAGTGCGCTTATGAACGACATCGAAATTCTGTTTCCTGACCGGGACCTGAAACTGTCAACCGGCGAAGTGATTCGGGTCCGAGAACTATCATGGCGCGAGGCGCTGGAGTTCCTCCAGAAACTCAGCGGCCACATTGGCAAGCTCGGCGCATCGGTGTCGGTTATGGACGCCACCACGGCCGGGGCGGCCGTCACTGCCCTACTGGCTAATCTGCCGGCGCTGATTGCCAGCGTGGACGAACTCGCTTTGTATCTGGCGGAGAAATCCGCCGGGCTATCTGCCGAGAAGTTCGGCGCGCTGGCTGCGCGGGATGCGCTGGCAGTGCTGGACAAGGCGCTGGAAATCAATCTCAATGAGGAGCTGCTCAAACGGGGAAAATCCATCGCCGCGCGGATCGGCGCGGCGGGTGTGACGCAACCACGGAGGGAGACTTGATCGGCCTTTACGTGTTCCTGATGCGCTTCGGCGGCTGGACAAAGGATGAATTGGATCATCTGACGTTTCGGCAACTGGCAAGGTTCACGGAGAAAACCAATGACCTGCTCAAGAAAATCCCGCCAAGGTTGTAGGCCGCGCCACCCGACGCGGCGCCGGGCCGCGTCAGGGTTGTTCCGCGAGGAACTCGGCGATGTCGCGCTCCTTCATGCCGCATTGGCGCAACACGCCGCGGACGTACAGCGGGTCGAGTTCATCGCATTTCGGGACGATGACGCGGTGGGTGCTGCCGCTGCGCCGCCAGAGTTCCACCCGCTTGGTCTGGTCCTGGAACCGGTAGCCGAGCGCGCGGAGTTGTTCAACAAACCGCGGCTTCGAGATCATGGAGGGCCACGCGTTTTTTGCTGTGGGGAATCGAAAACCGCAACTGGCGCGGGGAGCGGGCGATTACGACCGGATCGTGCGCGCGCCAGCCATGTTCCTTCAGGAAGTCCGACAGATCGCCGGCCCGCACGAGATCGGCGAACAGCAGTTGCAAGCCGTCCTCGATGGCGGCGTCCAGTTCGCGGTAACTGTCGGCCTGCACCGTCAGGCGCAGCGCTTCGCACACGCCAATCCATTTGCCCGACTCCCGGCTTTGGGCGCAGTCCCACGACAACTGGCCTTCGATGTGTACGATTTGTTCCATGCGCGGCAATTTACGACGGCCCCTTGCGGATGTCAAGTTGAGAGAAAACCAATGACCTGCTCAAGAAAATCCCGCCAAGATTGTGACGGCGATCAGAGATTGGCGAAAAGCCACAATATGCCGAGAACGATGGCAGCGCCGAGGATGGCGCCTCGGAGAATGGCCAGAATGATTGCGATCATGAACACAAAATAGGACGGTTTCCGCGCGATGTCAACGAACACCCAAGTCATGAACATCCTCGTGGCGATCCAGGCCAGGCTGGGAGCGATACCGCAGATCGCCGGCCAACTCGGCGCCATTACGGCAAAGGCGGCCGAAGCGAACGCATCGCTGGCGAAGGTGGCCGAGAACACCAACGGGGCGCTCGACAAGGCCGCGCGCAGCCTCATGGGAATTGGCCGACAACTTGCCGGCAGTTTCGCAACCTTCCTATCCATAGGCGGGATCATCGAGGCCGCGCGAAAATCGCTCGCGCAATTTGCGGAGGCGGAGGCCACCCAGCGTCAACTGGCCATGGCGGTGGAGCTGGCGGGCGCGAACTTCCGCGAAGTCGAGCCTCTGATTTCCGCCGCGACATCGGCGCTGGCCAAGTATGGACTTGAGGGAGATCGCGCCGCGAAAGGCATCAGCGCGCTGCTCACCCGCGGTCTCGGCCTGAATCAGGCGATGCGGGGAGTCGAATTCGCGGCGAAATTGGCCGCCGCCGGGGAGGGGAACTTCGAGGAAGCTCTGCAGTCGCTTATTCTCGCGCTCAATGGCGTCGTTCGCCCCGGCTCGCTATTCGGGCAATTGCTGGGCCAACTGCGCCAGGAACTGAACGCCAGCGGCGACCAGGCCGGAAACTTCGACAGGATCCTCGGCGCGCTCGATGCGAAGATCACGGCCCTGGCCGATTCCCGCCTCAATACGATCTCGGCGCAGACGAAGGCTTTGGGGGTCAGTTTCAAAGAACTGTCCGAATCCGTCGGCGGGGCCTTGGCGCGGATTGTTCAGCTCTCGGAAAAACTGCACGCGTTCCAAACGACCGCCGATTTGCTGCAAGCGCGCGCCCGCGCCAGAGAACTCGCGGCGAAAGATCCGATGTCGAACGAGGCCCTGAAAGCGAACCTGGAAGCGCAACGCGCGGCGATCATCGAGGCCACAACCCGTGGGCCGATCGCCGGCGTCAGTCTCGGCGAACTGCAAGCGGAGATCGCGCGCGTCTCCGGCCAGAAGGCCGCAGACGCTTTTACCCGGGCCTACACGGCAATGTTGGAGGGCAAGGACGGCCATCAAATCGCGCTCGCAGCGCGCAACCTGCAGCTCATCGTCGAGCAAGCCATGAAAGACCGTCCTGCGCTCCGCGATATCCTGAAGGCGGCCACGATCGGCGACAAACCGATTTCTGTTCTTGCGGGAATCTCCGATCCGCAACGGCTGGGCGATTCGCTGCGTCGCGTCGCCGCCGCCGCGCGCGCCGTGGTGGATATTTCGCCGTATCTGGCCGAGGCGCTCCGCGAAGACGCCGCCGCGCTGGCCGCCGCCGCCGAAAAGGTCGCCGAAGCCGATTCCAGGCGCCAGCCGTTCTCTTTCGAGATATTGCCGGAAACCACTTTGGCGCTGGCCGCCGCCGCCGCCGCGGCCGTCAAGGCGGAATTGGCGGAAGAAGAACAGTTGCTGGACCAGAGCTACGCGCGGCAAACCATCTCGCTGGAGGAGTATCATCGGGAAAAACGACGCCTGATCATCGAAACGTTCAATGCCGAGATGGATGTCGCGCGGGCGGAATACAAGCAACAGGACGAACTTCTGAGAAAAGGAAACTTCCGCGACACGGAAGCTTATAACGCGGCCCTCAAAGCGCGCGAGAAGGCTGCGGCCACCGAAAGAATCCTGGAAGCGCAGCGCGCCGTCGCCTTGCGGAAGTTGGACTCCGACGTTGCGAATGATCGGATCAAATCGGCCCGCACCAATGCCGAAATCGAGATCCAACTGGCCGAAGTCCATGGCGAGAAACTGCTGGCCGAGCGCCGGAAACTCAACAAGGAACTCGCCGACGCGATCACCGCTGATCCGGCCAACGCCGAGCGATATTGGGAAATCTACCGAGCCGCGCTTGCCAACCTCGATCTGAAGGCCGCTCAGGAACGCACCGCCCGCGCCGAGAAAATATACCAGGATGCTCTCGCTGCCACGCAGGACCGCGTCACCTCCGGCCTCCTCAACCAAACGGAAGCCCGGCGCGAGAACGTCGCTGCTGCTAGAATTTACGCTGAAGCGCTCCGCGAAGAGATGCGCCTCCTCGAACAGAGCGGCCTCCTCACACAGAACGAAATCGACCGGTACGAAGAGCTAGGACGGACGCTGCGACGACTCGAGGCCGATATGGAACGGGGCACGCTCATCGGCAAAATCCGCACCTCCATTGTCGCATGGGGCGACCTCACCGAACAGGTTGGCAACTTCACCGTCAATGCCCTCGAGAATTTTGCCCAGGCCAGCACCGATGCGCTGATGAATCTCATCGCGGGCACGCGCAGCGCTGGTGAAGCATTTGCCGCATTCGCTCGCGCTGTCATTGCCGATCTAATCCGCATGATCGTTCAGATGCTCATCTTCAAAGCGGTGTCGGCAGCAATCGGATTCCTGGGCTTCGGCGAAGGCGGCCCGGTCCCCGCCAAGATGGCCACCGGCGGCCCAATCGCCGGCAGCGGTGACGACGACAGCGTGCCCGCCTTATTGACGCCCGGTGAGTTCGTCGTGTCGCGGCGCGGCGTGGCCGCCATCGGTCTGCGATGGCTCAGCGCGATCAACGCGGGCCTGGTGCGCGCCGCCGATCTGGCAATGGCGATACCCGCCGCCGCGCTGCCGCGTCCGCAATACGCATTCGCTGGTGGCGGCGCCGTGACTCCTATAGGCGGGCAGATGTCGCGCGGCGCTGGCATCCCAGCCTTCGTCCTGATCGGTCCGCGCGAGATTGACAAGATCGGCGCCGATTCACGGTTCCGCACCAATGTGCGGGCCTCGTTGCGTGACGGGCGGGACATCGAAACCGCGCTATCCAGGAGGAAAGGACACAAGATTTGAACCTCTTCCCGTTCCAACCCGATTGGTCGGATCCCGTGACGCTGCGGCTGCGGGCGTCCACGGAACTGGCCGCGTCGGATTCCGGCCGCGAAGAACGCACCGCCCGCTGGCCGCTTGTCGGTTTCGGCACTAGATTCACCATTGATACCATTGGCGACGCTGCGGTGGCCGCCGCCGTCGCCCGGTTCATGCGCGAGAACATAGGCCAGTCCATCTACGTGCCGCTCTGGTCCGAGGCCGTGCCGATCACCGACGTTGAGGGCACGGGTGGTCGGGTCACTCTCATCAAGTGTGACCCCGGTGGCAGACTGTTCCGCGTGGGAGGATCCGTGGCGCTGTGGGCGGCCTCCAACAACACGGTGATCGCTGTCGTGGCCGAGATCCGCGCCGACGCCTTGCGCCCTGCCCCTGTCACCGACAACAAAGCTCTCTATGTCGTCCCGCTCATCGCGACCGAGCCGCTCGGCGCTAACCAGACTCTTTCCTGGCTCGACGCGTTCACCGCCCGCGGGGAAGTCGAATTCAACGAATTGATCTCAGCGTCCGCTGGCCTTCGCCCGTCCGCAGTCAGCCTGCCGGAATTTCGCGGCCTGCCGATCTGGCCGTTGCCGTTTGACTGGGAAAAGTTCGACACCCAGTATCTCCAGAACACAGCCGAGCTGCGGGATGCGGCGGGCCTGATCAAAACCACTGTGCTCGGAGAGTTTGCGCGACTCCAGATCGAGACCGGCATTGGCCAGCTCACTCGCGAGGAGCTGGCTCTGGTGTTTGCATGGTTCGACGCCGTCCGCGGCCGGCGCGGCCGGTTCTGGTTGCCGTCGGATAAATGGGACATTCATCTTGCCGCCGACATGGAATCTTCCGGCACCGAACTCAAGATCGCGGCCGTCGGCGCGGCGGATCTCGTCGCGCACGGCTTCGCCGTCCTGGTCCGTGATTTGGCGCGGGGCGCATGGTATGCTCGCCGCGTCACTGAAGCTGTCGCTGAGCAAGACGGCACCGAGACCTTGACGTTGGAGGAGGAAGTGCCCGCGCTTACCACCGAGACAATCATAAGCGCGCTCCTTCTCGCGCGGCTCGATACGGATGACATCGAATTGAAGTTCGCTCACACAGACAGCGCCGACGCCGAGCTAGCATTCGTCGAGCTGCCGGATGAATACGCCGAGGTTTGGCCCCATGGCGAAGCCGAGGAAGGCACGCTCCAAGATGATGGGAGGCTTGCGGAATGAGACCCTTAGAGCCAGCTTTGATTGCAGCAGCGCAATCGCGCGAAGTCCGCACACAATTCGCGTTCGAATTCCGATTGCGTGGTTTGCCGGATTTTGTCTGGCGGTATTCATCACCGACCGCGCTGACGCTGAACGGCCAGACCTATGCCGCCGCTGTCATTGGCCTTACCGAAGGCCGCGAAGGCAGCGACGGCAAAACGGAAGCTCAGGAGTTTACGCTGGAAATGGAACCGGTCGAACCATTCCTGTCATTTGTCGGACGCGGCCTGCCGTTCATTGTCGAGGTTGATGTCCACGAGTGTTATTTCGATGACGCCGGCTCGCCGTGGCCGGACAGCTTCACTGCGCAACTCAAAGATTGCCAGATCGTGGCTGGCAAAGTCACCGCCACATTCCAACGACTCGCCGCGTGGGCCGAATTGAAGTTCCCGCGCGATCTCGTCCAACTCACCGACGGTCGCACGCCGTGGGGCGACATCGCCGATTGGGGACTCGATCCCGAACAATACGCCGTGCGCGGCACTGTGATCGCTCTCGACCGCAATTTCTGCTATTGCGCTGCCGCCTCCGCCAAACCAGCCGGCTACTACGATAACGCGTTTCTCTCTTACGAACGCGAACTCGGCGGCCGAATCGTCACGCTCCGGCACCGGGTCGTCACGAACGTGCCGACGCCAGATGCCGATCATCCGGAACTCGGCTACCTGCTGCTTAGCCAGCCCGCGCCGTTGCTCGATGACGGCGACGGCGAGTTCTGGCTCTACCCCGGTTACGCCGCCAACCGCGCCGCCTCACTCGCGCTCGGCAACTTCTACTCGCGCATCCTCCAAACGGTTCAGCAAATCACCGGCCAGACGAGCCTTGCCAACATTCAACTCAATCATCCTTACCGGCTTTTTGAAAAAGGTTTTACGAGCGCTTCATTCCCGTCGCCTGCCACATTCGACCCCGAAGCCGGCACGATCACATTCACAGTCCGACCCGATTCGCTCCTTGATGCTGCCGATCTCCGGTGGGCAGGACGCGGGTATCGCGGTTTCCCGGAGTTGCCCGCGGACAACCCGGTGCTCACCTCTCAGACCGGCGCGCCGACGCCCGCTGGGCCGCAAAACCTGCCAACCATTGGCGGCTACGCCAACGCCTACGGCGACGCCATCACGAAATGCGCCCCCGGGCAGACGCTGAAGATTCTGGCCGCGATCCTCGATGGCGTGCAGACAAATTTCGGCTCGCCGGCAAACATCAGTCCGGTCCGAATCAATGGGGCGGATGTCACGCTGGAGAATGGGGGCACGTTGCCGGGGGGCGGATATAGCTGGCCGGGCTGGCGCGCCTGGCAGCCGTCGCAGGGCTGGCCCGCAAACGCCACCGCCATCACCTTGCCGTTGCCGCCCGTGGATCCCGGCACCGTTCTGATCGAACTGGTCAACAGCGATGGTCTCGAGGGCAACAACGCTGAAGGTCCCGCACTGATCGCGGCGCCGTCCCCATTCCTCGATTCGGTCAAGAACCAGCTCGGCGCCACGATTACTGAGAGCGCGATCGGCCTCAAAATCCGGCTCGTTGGCGCTGGCTTCGGCACCGCGCCCACCGGCACGCCCGACGCGCGCTCCGTCAAGATCGGCACGATCGAGACGAAAGTTGTGATCACTGCGCCAGGGCCGCGACCACTCAAAACCGACCCGTTCAGCATCTGGAACGACAACCAGATCGAATTCATCGCGCCACGAGCTTCGAGTTACCCATACACTGGCGAGATCGTCATTACCCGGGCGAATGGCACGGTCATCGCGACTGGCGTAAATTTCACGATCACCGGCACTGCCGCCGATCTCGCCGACCACTACGAGAACGCCGATTCCACACGACGCAGGATCAGCTCAACTGTCGCCGGGGCACAACTCTGGATCATTGGCTTCGGCTTCGGCTCGTCGCGCGGCAGCGGGTTCGTAAAGTTCAATGGCATCGCCGCCGCCTCCTATCTCGGTTGGAGCGACACGGCGATCCGCGTTACTGTGCCACCGCTCCCACAGTATGGCGCCGATCCGGTCGTCGTCACCATCCAGACCGACTCTGGTTTGACGGATACCGCGCCGGCGCTCATCGTCGGCAAGGCTGCCGGGCGGCCGTGGCTTGACCATGTCGCCAACATCAACGGCGCGGCCATCAATGCAGCCTACAATACCGATACCCTCCGGCTGATAGGTGAAAACTTTGGCGACTCGCGCGGGACCGGCACCGTGACCATCGGCGATGTCACACTTGCCGCCGCTGCCTACCGGTCCTGGTCACAGCGCCTAATCGAGGTCAAGCTCAACTCGAATTATGGGTTTGATCTTGGTGTCGCGCACCCGGTTGTCGTCACTCGCAACGATGGCGCCGTCGCTTCCAGTGCCGACGCCGGCAGCCCCTGTGGCAATTTCACGGTGATGTCAACATGAACGAACCGAAGTCCTCAGTCAGGAAAAAACCGTCCCGCGCGCAGATTCTGGACGAACCGCGGCCAATAGAATCCGCAATCGCCCAGCACGAGATCGTTCTTGTGGGCGCGATTCTGAAACTCCGATTGCCACTCCGTCCAACCGAGCCGCTCTTCAACAAACCAGCGGATCGCCTCGGCGTAATCCTCACCAAACAGGTCCGGAAGTTTCTGGTCGCGGCAAAGGCATTCATGGAACCCGTGACCAAGCTCATGCGCGACGGCGCCCGCCGTAAAATCACGATAGAGGGTGACAACGCCTTCGTGTTCGTTCAAGCCCTCCCCGCCAGCGCCGCCAGCCGTTTCGATCAACTGATAGCGAATGACTTACCTGCTTCGGAATCCCATCGTTTCCAGTTCCTTCAGCAGTGCTTCGGTCTCAGTCTGAACAAGAATGATGTCGCGGAATTGTTTTGGCGTCATTTCGATGATCATCTTTCTCCGTCCGCTCGCGAGTTCCTATGCAAGCACCGGCCGGTCCCCGCCGGGACCCTGATCCAAGAAGACGGCACCGGCGCGGTCTTCCGCGTGTGCGACGACACCACGGCGCACGGAGCGCCGTGGGTTGAGATCATCGAGCCGGGCCGCACCGATCACAAGCCGGGCGACCGCACGGTTCGCACGTTGTATTTGCATACGGGCCGGCATCGTATTCAGGGCGCTTCGGAGCCGCAAGAATGAAAACTGGACAGCCAATAGATAGCCCTGACTTGACGGCGCCAAGCCCTCTGCCCTTCGCGTCTTCGCGCCCTCGTTGTGAAATCTTCGCCGATCCCGACCGCGCCGCCGCGCTGGTCGCCGAACTGGATAGCTGGCTCGGGACGCCCTGGGCGCACCGCGCCAACACGCCCGGTCAACAACGGGCCATCAAACATGTCGGAGGCGATTGCGTCACGATTCCATTGACCGCTCTCTATAATCTCTCGCTCCTCACACCGTTGCAGTTGCCCGCACATGTAGTTGCACCGGCACTCTGCCGCGACGACGAAGTCTTGGAATCTATCACCAAGTTTGTCCGCCCCTATATCGCCGCCGGTCAACTCCGCGAAGTCGCTTTCAAACGCGAGCCGCTGATAGTCGGCGACTTCCTCGCGTTCCGCCTGCGGGCTGCCCGCGCACATCATCTCGGCATCTACCGAGGCGGCCCGGATCGCCTGTTTTATCATGCGCCCGGCCCCGGCCAACCATTCATGGTCGAAAGTCTCAACCAGATTGGCGCATATCTTGTCAACGTTTACCGGCTTTTGGAGTCGTCATGAGCTTTCTGTTTCCCAAACCGAAGCCGCCGGAGCAACGGTATCCTGAAGCGGTCCAGTTACCGGGTGCGCAACAGGGCGAGCCATTGCCTTTCCTATTCGGCACGCACCACATGACCGGCGTCTGCGTCTATCCGGCAATGCCCGGCGCGATGATTTACCGCAAGGTGGTCACCGGCGGAGGCGGCGGCAAGGGCGGTTTTGGCGGCGGCTATGCAACCGGCCAGTCGGACTACTTCCTGAATTTTGCCATTGCTTATGCCGCCAACCCAGTGGCTCGTCTGATCGAAATCAAAGTGGATGATCACATCGTATGGGGCAGTCCGAATCCTGGCGGCGGCATCGGCTACGCGTCCGCCAACAATGCCGGCTACGTAACACTCCGACAAGGCTTGACCTTGAAGGGACTCATCCGATTCTATTTCGGTCTGGAGACACAGGCCGTTGATAGTTTCTTCATCAACCACAGCATCAAGATGCCATCATGGCCGGGCTGGTGTTGGGCATTCTTCGAGGATTTTGAAGTCGGCACTTCGCCCACGGTCCCCAAAATCCGCATCCGGGCCGAGGCAATGCACTCATCGCCTTTGCGCGATCCGCACCGGACGATCAATACTGGAGTCTATAACGAGGCCAATCCTGTTCATCTGCTCGCTGATATCTACACCAATTCGCGCTACGGTCTCGGCCTTGACCCGCTCACGCTTGATGATTCCTGGGAGATCGCCGCCGAACAAGTATGGCGGGAAGGTCTTGGCGTGTCCGGCTACCTCGACCGACAAGACCGGTTCACCGCTTTCGCCGACGATCTGCTTGATCATATCGGCGCGGTGTTCGTCCCGCGCGGCGCTCAACTCGGCATCCGCCTCATCCGGCGCACCTACTCACTCTCCGATGCGCCCATCATCGAGGCGGAACATTTCGCCGAAGTTACGCTGACGCCCTCGATCCAAACCACCGCTGTGACCGAGTTGATGGTGGAATTCTCCGACGCTACTCGCGATTACACCACCTCTGCCCGGCCACTGCCTAATATCGCCGCCGCCAAATCAACCGGCGTCACTCGGCGCGAGCGGCTCGCCCTTCCGTATTTCACGTCGGCTTCGGCGGCGCTGGCTGCCGCACAGGGCCGCGCCCCGCTCATCGTCACGCCGCCCGACCAGCTCAAGTTCAAATTGAATCGCTACGCTGGCATCGCGCTCGAACCGGGCGATGTCTTCCGCCCCGTCTATCCTCTTGTCCAAAATGGCACGCTCGACGGCAGCCGCGTCTTCCGGATCTCGAAGATCACCCGCCCGCTGACTGGCCTCTACCTCGAAGGCGAGGCGTTCGAGGAATGCGCGATGATTCCCACAACCATCACAACCGACGTTGCCAATCCGACGTTGACGGGCATCGTCAAATTTCTTGCCCCGGCGCCGCAACTCCCCATTGAACTCCCCTGGGACCTGTCGGAGAACGCGGCAATGCAAGTCTCGCTTCTGGCTGCGCGCGCCCAGCAAATATACTCTGCCTTCCGTTTGCTTGGCGGCATTGTCACCGACCAGTTCGACCTGCTCAGTGACGGCTGCCAATTTGTGCAGGCGGGCACGCTCGCCGCGCCGTATTCAAAAAAGACTCTCACCGTGGACGATACCGGTTTTGTCCTTGTCCCAGCCCTTCCCGCCGATGCTGCTGAATACTGGCCGACCGCATCGGTCCTGCGGTCGCAGCTCTTCGACCGCGCGCGGCTCGGTGTCATCCACAATCCCGCCACCGGCGACGTGGAGTTCATCGCCTGGCAAAGCATTGAGCCGGAAGCGAACAACTACCGGGTCAGCGGCATTCTACGCGGATTGTTCGATACCCAGATCCGCTCCTTCCCCGCCGGTGCCAGCGTGTTTCTCTTTTCGGAAATCCCGTTCACCGTGCCGCGGCTCGGCGGCTGGGGCAACGGCGTCACCCTAAATCTCAAGGCCATGCCCTATGACCTAGCCCAGCAGGCCGATCCATCGTTGATGCCGACGAAATCGCTTCTGCTCGTCGAACGCGCAAAACGGCCTTTCCCGGTCAGTAATCTTCGCGTGAACGGCGAGGGCGGACGACGCGTCTACAGGGTCAGCGGCACCATTCGCCTCGACTGGATACCGCGCACCAGAGGAGCCGGCGCCGGCTACCTGAACCCGGACGGTCCGTTTGACCCGAATATCGCGCCCGAAGGCTCATTCAAAGTGCGCGAATTTGACGGGACTTCGCTGATCAAAATCCACAGCGTCCCGAGCGGCCAGACGTACACCGATTCGCTCGGCGTCACGCGCCATTACCTCGATTTCATCCCAGCCGGTAACCGACTGCGCGTGGCCAGTGTCCTCAACGGCTGGGAGAGCCTCAACCAACCTGAAGTGCTTTTGGAGGTGGAATAATCATGCAACTTGAAAACGGTTCTGAACTCCTCGAAGGCATCGGCGGCACCCAAGCCAACAGCCTGTTTGACGCAGAACTGCAACGCCGCAACCTCACCGATTCCTTCGAGTTCGAGAAAATTGCCTTTGACGGTTTGCTTCTTGACGGCGATGAGCGCGGCTCATCGCTCCGCCATTTCGACCGCATCGTCAAATTCGTCGAAATCGCTGTGGACGGTATTCAGCCAAACGGCGGGAGCCTGGTTGTCCAGCTTGTGGTCGGTGGCGTGCTGTTGAGCCAGCAATATACATACACCGATGAGACGGTGCTTGTGCCCGTCGTTGGGGACGGCAACGGCGGACAGAATCCGTTCCAGGAAGATGCCGAGCATGATCCCCTGAGCGGGCCGGGCGTCATAGTGCCCGCCGGCACGCCGCTCGCCGTCCGCATCATCGCCGCCAACGGCGCCGCCGATGCACGCGTAACCATCCATTCGCGACGGAGGTATCTATGATTCGCTACTACCTCACTGGCCCAAATGACGCTCCGTTCAGCCAAATCGCCGTCGGCCCCGGGCTCACCGCATCAATCCAAATTGCACCCGACGGCACCCGAAGACTAGTGCTGAGTCTCGCCTCCGTGTCTTCATCCAGCTCGAGTAGTAGCAGCTCTAGCTCATCGTCTTCGTCGGGTTCCAGCACATGAGGCGATTTTATCTAACATTACCGAACGGGGAGCCATTCAGCGGCATTATTGCCGGCGCTGGCATCGTCGCCACAGTCCGCATCGCCGATGACGGCGTCCGTGAACTGTTCCTGGCTCTGGCGCATCCCCCTCCCGGTAGTAGTAGTTCATCCTCAAGCTCAAGCTCATCATACGCCTCCAGTTCGAGCAGTAGAAGCTCGTCGTCAAGCTCGAGTTCATCTTACACATCGAGTTCCAGCAGTAGCAGTTCATCGTCAAGCTCAAGCTCATCGGCTTCATCGAGTTCGAGCAGCAGCGCGTCGTTCTCAAGTTCAAGCACGTCGGCTTCATGGAGTTCGAGCAGCAGCGCGTCGTTCTCAAGTTCAAGCACGTCGGCTTCATGGAGTTCGAGCAGCAGCACCTCTAG
>Ga0272448_1001809_pt1 | contig 28089 bp, 15 predicted proteins | sample YNPCB0191_FD_202220 | JGI IMG/M metagenome (GOLD analysis project Ga0272448, IMG submission 202220) | Hot spring sediment microbial communities from Yellowstone National Park, WY, United States - YNP-CB-019-1 | ecosystem: Environmental > Aquatic > Thermal springs > Hot (42-90C) > Sediment... | reverse complement strand
AATCTCAACCTGAACCTTGATTTTGTAATTGTTGGCCATTCCGCTCCTCCAGCGTACGGTTTTGCTGGATATGATACCGCAATGGCTCACAATTCAGAAGAGGCGGGTAATTGCACAGGTCGCAAAAGTGATAATAACCCACACAAAGGTGTAACTGCCGTTCCATCCAGTAACGCTTCTTGGAAAACCCTAACGTCTTGCGGGTGAAGCGCCGATTGTGCTGGCGCATCGTGTTGTTCTGTCGTTCCACAAAGGCCGTGTTGACGCGTCGGCTGGCCGGAGACCGTTTCAGATACGCCCCCAGCGCTTCCGGCGTGCCAAAAACCACTTCCGTGGTGACTTTCACGACCCGACCCTTGCGCCGATGCTTCACCACCTGGGCGTACAACAGGTCCGGCGGGGGCACCAACCGGGGCTTGGGCCGCCGGCCTCGTTGGCCCTGCCGATCAGGTTGCATCCATTGACCAAACGCCTTGAGAATGGCTTCCCGATATTGAGGCCGCTGGTCGCTGAAGAAAACGTGCAGAGACCCATCGTTCACCGCCTGGGTTTGGGCAATCAGCCGGTCGGCGTTCTCCTGGTTGATCTCGCCCACCACAAAGGCTGGAATCACCTTGTGCACAGGATCAAAACTCATCCAGACCCAACAGTCGCCATATTCGGTCTGGAGCCGTTCAAAAGCGGTACAGCGCGCCTCTTTTTTTGAACAAAGCTCCAGAACTCATCCAACTGCGCCTCTTCAAAATGCAGATTGACCATCAAGTAGCGAGAGACGGCTTCTACGTGCTTGGAGGCGGTGTCCAACCATTCGGCCACGGTGTCTTTATCCACCCCTTTGATGCGGGCTGTGGCCCGAATCCCGTTCCCTTCTGCCAGGCAGGCAATCACGTCGTAGAAGGTCTCCTCGCTGGCTTTCAGGCCGAACAAAGGGGTGCCTCGTCGCGCCGAGAAGGTGCGGCCGCACACTTTGCATCTCAAGAGTTGGGTATTCGCTTTGCCGTAACGGCCGGCACCCACGATCTGGTTGTCGGGCCCCACTTTACCGTAATTGGGGCAGTCGGTATGGGGACAAAAATACATACTGGTGTCTATCTGTTTCTTGCGGCCCATTGGGAACCTCCTCGCTCTATATTCGTCCACAATTATAGGGCCAGTTGAGACAGTGGTCAAGGGACACCAGGTGTGTCTTTGTGTGAGAGAAAAAATCTTGTACGACGTGGTTTCAGGGCCGTTAGACCCCCGTTTTTGGCACATTGTACGACACCCAGAGGGGGGTTCTGGAAATACAATGCCCATTGTATGGCTATTTTACCGGATGTCATCAGAGATGTCAAATTCGCCGGAGAAGGGGGAGACAAGGACATAGAGAAGGAGCAGGCACCAAAGGGGACAGCCAGCAAAAGGGCCGGCCCACCGCCTACCTCCGCTCCAAAAGGGCCCGAAACCAGGCAATAAAATCCCCCGGAGTCCCAATGCGCAGCCCCGAACGCCGGGCAACCTCCGGATCGTCCAGAAAATGGCGGCGGTCCAGCGTGACCAGGTCATCCACCCCCGCCCTCATCGCCGCCGCCAGAATCGCCGCATCCTTGGGATGAATCATCCGCGCCGCCTGCAGAACCTCTTCCCGAGTCGGCGAGGGTACCCACTCCACAGGACAGGCCGCCAGCCACTCCTGGTAGTAGGGAATGGCCGCCGGAAGTTTGCGCTGAAGGTTGCGCTCCGCCTCTATCAGGACCTCTTCCGACAGGACCAACGTGAGCAGTTCTGCCTCCGCCAGGGTGAGAATCAGGTTTGCCGCTCCCCGGGGCGAGGCCAGCCCCGCCAGAAGCACACTGGTATCTACGAAGACTCTAACCCAGGCCATACTGCTCCCGGACGTAGGCCTCCCGCTCCTGCTCCAGCCCCTCCAACAGGTCCTCCAGCGTGACCCCCTCCCGTTGCATCAGCGCCTCCACCGCCCGGGCAATCTCCGGGGCAACCAGCCGCTTACGGGTGGCGATCAGCGTCTCTCCCACCCAGAGAAGCGAGAACAGGTCGCCGTCCTGGATGCCCATCTCCCGGCGCACCTCGGCGGGAATCGTAAACTGTCCGCGCTCCCGAACCTGCACCACCGTGGGTCCACCTGTCCGCATATTCCCTCCGGTCATCAGAATTTCTGAGACCATTATACCCCGGAGGAAACCAGACGTCAAATAGAAACCACAGCCGACCGCGCAACCCGCCGAATACCCCCACTTGACAAACGGGTTTTCAGGGTATAATAAAGACAACCCGACCTCTCCATCCAGAGGGAAGCCATCATCCAGCGCGCCTTTTGTGGGGAGCACTCTCCCTGAAGAGCCCAAAACCCGGTCCCTCTCTCGCTCCCTGCGCCCATTGCAGCGAAAACCGCTCTCCGGAGGACTCAGATGGACGCTCTCCTTTCCCTCATCCCCGAAGACCTGAAACGACAGTTGTTGGACGGCCTGGTCGGTTTCCTGGCCGACCAGGCTCAACGCCTGGCCGGAGAGAAGGCCTCGGAGCACATCCGCCGCCTCTCCTCCGAGGCCGCCTTCCTCCGCGCCTTTGACCAGGCCCTGGAACGGGGCCTCCGCCGCTTCCGGGACGAGTACACCCAGAAGGATGAGGACCTGGTCTCTCTCCTGGTCGGCGACCCAGCCCTCTGGCGCTCCTCCACCGTCCGCAAGGCCCTGCGCGAACTGGTCAGCCGCCCCGGCGCCCACCTCCCCGAAGCCCGCCGCCAACTCCTGGCCTCCTTCTCCGACGTCCTCCCCCAGCGGGTCAACCGGGAGCGGGTGGACCGCGCCGTCTCCTACCTCCTGGGCTGCATCGCCGAAGAACTCTGGAGCCTCCCGCCGGCGAAGGAGGTGCGGGAGGCCTACAGCCTTCAGTTCCAGCGCATCAGCGCCGAGGAGGCCCGCCAGCAGACCGCCCTCATCCAGGCCCAACTCCAGGCCCTCACCGACCTGCGGGAAGAGGTGCGCGCCGCCCTGGCCCAACTGACGGAGGGGCTGGCCCGGCAGGCCCTGGCGGCGGCCTCCATTCCGGCCCTCCCCGTCCGCCCCCGCCCCTACCACAACCTTCCCCAGCCCGATTACGCCCGCTTCGTCGGCCGGGAGAAGGAGCGGGAATGGCTGCGCCGGTGCCTCTCCTCCCAGGACCCGGTCTGGGTGGTCATCCTCAGCGGCATCGGCGGGGTGGGCAAGACCGCGCTGGCCCTGGCCACTGCCCACGAGTACCTCCGGCGGTACGACGAACTCCCGCCGGAGGAGCGGTTTGACGCCATCGTCTGGGCCTCGGCGAAGGAGGAGGTGCTGACGGCGGCGGGCCGGGAGCGGGCGGCTCCCGCCGGACTGGTGGCCCGCACCCTGGCCGACATCTACGCCGCCATCGCCCAGGTGCTGGAGCGGGAAGCCATCACCCGCGCTGCCACCCGCGAGGAGCAGGACCGGCTGGTCCAGCAGGCGCTGACGGCCCAGCGCACCCTGCTGGTGCTGGACAACCTGGACACGCTGGAGGGGCCAGGGGCAGAGGAAGTGCGCGCCTTTCTGCGCAACCTGCCGCGCCCGACGAAGGCCATCGTCACCTCCCGCGAACGCCTGGACGTAGCCGATGTGTTGACCCTGCGGGGGATGGAGGAGGACGAAGCGCGGCAACTGATGGAGGCGGAGGGAGAGGCGCGGGGCGTTCACCTGGATGCGGCGCAGCAGGCGGAACTCTACCAGCGTACGGCCAGCCTGCCGCTGCCCATCAAGTTGAGCATCGCCCGGCTGGCAGCGGGGGAGACCTGGGAGGGGGTGCGCCGCTGGCTGGGGGACGCCGGGAGCGACCTGGTTCGCTACTGCGTGGGCGGTCAGGTGGACCTGGCCCGGCGGCGGAGCCCGGAGGCGTACCGTCTGCTCCTGGCCTGTTCCCTCTTTGACCGGGATGCGGGGGCGGCGCGGGAGGCGCTGGGGACCATCGCCGACCTCCCCCTGCGGGACCGGGATGAGGGGCTGGCCTTGCTCCTGCGGCTCTCGCTGGTCAACCGGGAGCCCGAGAGCGACCGTTTCTGGCTGCTGCCGTTGGTGCAAGAGTATGCGCGGGCGGAACTGGAGCGGGCGGACTTCCGGGATGACCTGACGGAGCGCTGGCTGGCCTGGGCACGGGATTTTGCACTGCGCTACGGTGCTGACCTGGACATCCACACCACAAACGCACCGATCTTTGCCAGGGAATACCCCAACCTGCGGTTGGCTTTCCGCTGGTGCGCCGAGCACGAGCGGTGGGAGGACCTGCTGGCGCTGGCCGATGGCCTCTGGTTCTATCCTTATCTGGCGGGTCTGCTGGGGGAAGCCACAGAGATTTTGGAATCTGCCATCCGCGCTTCCCAGTTGGATGAAAGAATAGAAGGGCGATTCCGCCGGAGATCAGCACTAATTCTGTGGGACCAGGGTAAATGGGAAGAATGCCTGCAGCGACTTCAAGAGGCTGAAGCCATTGCCCGGCAGTATAACAACAAAGTGGAACTGGGGTTGGCCTTAGAACGTGCTGCGGGTTATTGGATTGAGCGGGGAGAAATCCAAAAGGGAAAAGAGTTAGCCTATGAAGCGTTAAAGGCAGGAGAAGAGAGCGGCGATTTGCAAGTAAAAGTGCTCGCCGCTTACCGGCTAAGTATGGCAGAAAGCGCCGAAGGGGATCTGGAGACCTCGTTAGAGTGGCTGGACAAAGGAGAGGTATGGGCTCGGGAGTTAGACTGGTCTCGTGCTTTGGCCTGGTACCTCTGGCGGCGGGGGGCAAACCTGTTAGAAGCGGGGCGGCCTGCTGAGGCTGAACCCTACCTGCTTCAAGCAATGGAAACTGTCACCTGGGATGAGCCCCGCTTCTTCGCCTACGCGAAATACCGCCTGGCCCAGGTCTACCAGAGAACAGGCCGTCTGGAACTGGCCCGCCGCACGGCGGAGGAGGCCCGGGACCTGGTGGAGCGCATCGGCCTGGGCGCCCTGCGGGAGGATGTGGAGGCGCTGCTGCGGGAACTGGCGGTAGCGTAGGATTTATCCTGCATCCAGCAACTGGGGGTGACCAATGACCCTTCGGGAAGCTATCCACCGCTACATCCGGTCCCATCGGGACGAGCACATAGAAAAACTGCGGGAGTACCTCCGCCAGCCCGGCATCAGCGCCGAGAACCTCGGCATCCGCGAGAGCGCTGAACTCCTGATGCGCTTCTACCGGGACCTGGGTTGCCAGGAAGTGGAACTCGTGGAGACTGACGGCCACCCCGGCGTCTGGGCCGTCCTGGACGTCGGCGCGCCGAAAACCCTGGTCAACTATTGCATGTACGACGTCCAGCCCGTGGCCGGTCAGCCCTGGACCCACGACCCCTTCGCCGCCGACCTGGTCCCCCAGCCCCCCTTCCCCCGGGTCGTCATCGCCCGCGGCGCCTACAACTCCCGGGGCCCCTACCGCTTCTGGCTCAACGCCCTGGAGTCGGTCCTGGCCGTGACCGGAACCCTCCCGGTCAACCTGATGTTCATCGCCGAGAGGTGGGTAGAACGGGCCGACGTGGCCGGGTGGCTGACCATTCTGCTGGCCGTCCTGTGGATTCTGGCAGTGAATTTTGGAATTCCACCGCTGCCCGTAGAGGGTGAGAGAATCTTCCCCCAACTTTCCCTGGCCATTCTGGGGTGGTTGCTGATCTACCAGTATCGGGCACCGGAGGAAATTCGGAGATATACGGCGTAAACCTCAGCGGAAACCAGGAAAAGAGCCCGGGCCTGCTTCCGGCTTCCCATCCCTCTTCTGCCGCCCTGCGATGAAGCCATCAAGAGACGGCAAGGACATGGAAGCCCATCATGGTAAGAACAATCCCATCGCGCTTCGGAGGATACAATGGCAACCGGAACTTTCCCCCGCATCGGGTCCCGTCCGAAGGACGAAATTGTGGCCCTCTTTGCCCGCCACGTCTCCTCGGGCAAAGTGCGCTTCTTCCAGCAAGCAGGCATAGATTTCGTGATGGGTCGCCGCGAAGGGCCCTATCTGTGGGACATCAGCGGCGAGAAGCGCGTGATAGATTGCCACTGCAACGGCGGCGTCTTTAACCTGGGTCACCGGAACCCTGTGCTGGTGGAAACGCTCATCCAGAGCCTCCAGGAACTGGACATCGGCAACCACCATCTGCTCAGTGAACAGCGGGCTCTCCTGGCCCAGCGCCTGGCCGAACACACCCCCGGCGATCTCACCTACACCGTTTTCGGAGTGAGCGGAGGGGAAGCGATAGACCTGGCCATCAAGATCGCCCGCGCGTATACCCAACGCCCCAAAATCATATCGGCCCGGCGCGGCTACCACGGCCATACCGGGTTTGCCCTGGCCGCCGGGGACGAGAAGTTCCGTGCCCCCTTCGGACCGATGCCCCCCGGATTCGTCCAGGTCCCCTTCGGGGATTTAACCGCCCTCCAAGCGGCAGTGGACAGCGAAACCGCCGCCGTCATCCTGGAAACCGTCCCCGCTACCGCCGGCATCCTGGTCCCTGAGCCGGACTACCTCCCGGGCGTGCGGGAAATTTGCGACCGGGCCAGCGCCCTGCTCATCATAGACGAAGTCCAGACCGGCCTGGGCCGAACCGGCCTCCTGTGGGGGGTGGAACATTTCGGAGTCATTCCGGACATTATGGTCATCGGCAAAGGGCTTTCCGGCGGGCTCTATCCCATCACGGCCACCTGCTTCCGGGAGAAACTGGAAGTCGTTTTCCACCCCGACCCCTTCATCCATATCTCCACCTTCGGTGGAGCCGAGATCGGCTGCCCGGTGGCGCTGAAGGTGCTGGAAATCTCCTCCGACCCGGCATTTCTGGAGCACGTGCAGGAACTGGCGGCCTTCTTCGCCTCCAGTTTTGACGACCTCCGGCGAAGACACCCGCAGGTCCTGACCGGATTACGTCAGTTGGGGATGATGATGGGGATAGAACTGGCCCACGAAGCCTATGGGCCCCTCTTCTCCCGTTTCGCCTACGAGAACGGGTTGCTCTGCGTCTACGCCTACCACGACCCACGCGTCGTCCAGTTCCTCCCACCTTTGACCATAGACCGCGCACTGGCAGAGGAGATTGTGGAGCGAGTAGACCGGACGTTGAGCGTCCTCGCCGCATTCGCAGGTGGATCATTATGAGCCCGATGGCTGTACCCCTGGAGTTTCTGAAGGAGTTTGAAGCCGGCCTGAATCCCCGCTTCCCGGAGCAAAGCCCCATCCCGGCCCGAGTCCTGGGCTACGGCGAAATCGGAACCACCCTGGAAATTACCGGGTATGAAGGGGTAGCGTGCAAGCGTTTCCCGATGTTCTACTCCGAAGAAGAGGCCATCGCCTACCAGGCCCTGCACGATGCGTATGTCCACACCCTCCGGGAGGCCGGGCTGAACGTTGTACCGTCTGAGACGGCCCGACTGGAGCACAGGAGGCGCTGGATCGTCTACATCTTCCAGAAGAAATTTCCCGCCGATTCCATCGGCCACCGGGCCCTTCACATTCTGGCTCCGGAAGGGGTGCGACGGCTGGTGGTTCAGGTGGTCACTGAGTTACGGAAGGTCTTCAGGTTCAACCGTCTCCATCGGGGAGAGCGGGAAGTAGGGATAGACGGACAGATTTCCAACTGGGCGATGACGGAGTTTGATCCCCGCTCTGGGCCCGGGCCGGACATCCAACTGACGTACTTTGACACCAGTACGCCCTTGATGCGGATCAAAGGGCAGGAGCAACTGAACCCCGAACTGTTCCTGCGGAGTGCGCCCTCGTTCCTGGTCTGGCTGATCCGCTGGCTCTTCCTGCCGGACGTGATGACTCGCTATTACGATTTTCGGCAGGTGGTGATGGACCTGGTGGCCAACTTCTACAAGGAACAGCGCCCGGACCTTATCCCGTTAGTGCTGGAAGTCGTCAACGGGCCGCTGGTGGAAGGGGACTTCCCGCCTCTTACGGTGGAGGAAGTGCGAAGATACTACCGGCAGGATGCCTGGATCTGGCGGACCTACCTGGCCTTCCGAAAAGTGGATCGCGCCCTGCACCACCTGATAAGACGGCCTTATCCGTATATTTTGCCGGAGAAGATTCGGCGATGATACGGGAACCCGTTACGGCTCCCCCGTGAAAAGCGTGGCCGGGATTCGGGTTTCCTCCCGGGATAGCGAGGACGCAAGCCGGGAGCAGGCCTTTCAGCCCCCGGCCCATACCTGCCGCTGGCCTTCCGTTGGCCGTCCAAACGTGCCGCAATGGCCTCTCGCTTGACAAAACGACTCTGCGGTACTATATATTAACTCGAGTTTAGACAAACCGGAAACCGGTGGTGTGACTGCCCATATATGGGATTAACACGGCGCTTATGCACCATATATAGGCCATTTGTCGTGAGCCGAAATCAATTTTGGCCTGCATGGGGCTCATTTGTCTAAACTCGAGTATTAAGTGAGTCACCCTTTCAGGGTGTCCAGGCAGGCTGGGATTACCCCCGGTCTTCGGACCAGCCTCAAACCGGCTGGCTGTCTATCCTGCCTGTTTCCCGTTCGTGGACGGCTTCGTCATCAACTCCGACGTCCTGGCCGATTGGGACGACAGCCGCCCCATCCGCCCCTTCCACTTCTTCATCCACACCTGGCCCCGGCCCGGCCCACTTACCGCCTACGTAGACCTGGTTATGTACGACTGGGGAAGTTCCCTCACCCTCCAGGAGCCCGCCTGGGCCTTCGGGACGGGAGACCCGGACACGTGGATAGATGACGGCGATGGCCAGCAGGAACCGGGGGAAACCATCGGCTCCCCGGTCGGGATGGCGGCTGCAGAATACGGCGCCGGCAGGGTAGTGGCCATCGGCGATGCCAACCTGTTTATGAACATGTACAGCCGGGAGTTTGACAACGCCCAGTTGTCTGTCAACGTCGTGGACTGGCTGGCCGGAGAGGAGCCGGCCGTTCTGGAGCCCAACACCCAATGGAGTGCCCACATCAAACTGAGCGCGCCGGATGCCTTCACCAGTGACGCCATTGCAATCATCAAGCCCCTGGAGCGGAGTTACGCCATCCTCACGGCCCAGTACGGGGGAGAGCCCAGATACCCGAAGGTCAAGGTCCGGTTGGAGAGTTCCCTACCTGGCTGCCGATCAGGGTGCACCAACTGCATCTACAATATTTGGTCCGACCTCAGCGACCCGTATTTCCAGGGACGGCCGCTTGTCCCCGCCATCTACGACCCCCTGTTAGCGGAACTGGAGCACATCTTCAGCGGCAAGTATCTGGGCCCCCTCTGGCTGGATACCCAGTACCAGTGGCTCGGCGAGGGGCTGGGGAACTGGTGGAAGGCCCCTGCACTGGCCGCCCTGGGCTACCCCGATATGGCCAGCAGCATTGATGCCTGGATCACCTGGGCCGGCGAGGAGTACCAGCGGCGCGGCTATACCTGGATTTCCCGCTGGAACCAGAACAACCCCGACCAGGACCGGGACCTGGGATACGGGATGTCCGCCTACATCGCCCGGCAACTGGACCGCTGGTACGGCAACGGGATGTGGCGCCGCTTCTTCGGCCTGGTGGCGCAGAAAGAGAAAGAACTGGTGGGCCTGAACGACGACCAGAAGAACAGTTACGCCGTCTGCTTCTTCGTCCAGGCAGCGAATGACCCGGGCCTGATAGACGTTTTTACCCAGCAGTGGCACTTCCAGACCCAGAGCATCCTCTGGGCGTCCCCGCCTCGGCTGGTCTTCGCCCACCCCTACGGCTCGGAGGCACAGCACACCCTTCAGGTACAGTTGGCCAACTGCAGCAGCCGCCAGACGCTCACCTGGACAGTAGCCCCTGACCCCTCGGCCTCCTGGCTTTCGGTGGACCGAACGACCGGCCAGACGCCGGGCAGCCTCCAGGTCTCCGTGAACGCCAGCGGGCTGATTACGGGCACCTACGAGAGTTTTCTCCAGTTCACCGCGCCGGACAGCCTGAACAGCCCTCTCACCCTCCCGGTCACCCTGATGGTCGGCGTCTATCAGGTCCATTTGCCGCTGGTGAGTAAAGGACAACAACCATACCCATAGAGGAGGAGAAAAATGAACCTCAAAGGAACGCTTTATAGGAGTCTGTGCATTCTGTCCACTGCCTGCATTGTCGCATTAACTTCCCCCTCAACACCCATAACAATCGCATCCAGCGCCGCATTTCTAAACTTTTCAGAGCAGGCAGTTTTCAATTCAATCCCAACACAAAACGAGGCACAGGGCACTTCAATCACCCAAAACACAAGCGTTTCTGATTTCATCGCAAGGAATCCAGCAGCCGTTTACTGTGCAGACGTTATGGGATACAAGTACCAGATTGTTGAAACGGCTGATGGTGGGCAAAGAGGCATATGCATACTGCCCAATGGGGAAGCATGTGATGAGTGGGATTTCTATGCAGGTGTATGTGGGGCTGCTTACTCCTATTGTGCACAAAAAGGCTATCGCTTGGAAACCCGCAACGACGGTAAAGATCCATTCTCTCCCAAGTATGCCGTATGCGTCTCACGGGAAGGAAAAGTTATAGGCCGTGTTGTAGATTTATCTGGCTTGGCCACAAATTTGAGCTCCCAAAATAAACCAATCCAGCAAGAAAAAGTCACTGACATTCAAACTGGTAACTTCACCCCCATCACCTCCACTTTAAAACAGCCTTTTGGGGACAACTTTCCGTTTCCTATGCTTCCATTACAACAATCTCATGACATATTTCTCATTAGGCCTAAAATTTCCTCTGTGCCTCCTTCGTTTGACTGGCGAAATTATCAAGGATACAATTGGCTTACCAGCGTTAAGGACCAGGGGCTTTGCGGCAGTTGCTGGGCCTTTGCCGCTGTTGGAGTGGCAGAAGCCTACTATAATATCACTTTTTCAAATCCAGACCTGGACTTGGATTTGGCAGAACAAGACCTTGTATCTTGCTCAGGGGCCGGCAGTTGTAGTGGAGGAGAGAGCACAGCTGCGCTTATGTACATACGAAACAGTGGTATCGTAGATGAAAGCTGCATGCCTTATAAAGCGTCAAATACTCCTTGTGTGAAGTGTTCAGATTGGCAAAATAGATTGACTTATGTTGACGAAGTGCGCGGTTTCTCCCCCACTCGCTCCTCCATTCAACAAAGCGTTGTGGAATACGGCCCTCTATACGTTTATATGGGAATTGGTCCAGCATATGGGGGGTACTTTGACGGTAATGGAATTTACCGTTGTACTGATGATTCCGGCGTTAACCATGCGGTTGTAATCGTCGGATATAACGATGCGGGCGGTTATTGGATTGTCAGAAACAGCTGGGGGGCTACTTGGAATGGTGATGGCTACTTCAAAGTCGGTTACGGTGAATGTGCTATTGATAGCACGTGGGCTGGCTATGCTTACAACATACGCCCTACCGGCCAAATCATTACCCCTTCAGAAGGTGCCTTCCTGAACGGAGATAGCGTGTACATAGAGGCAGAGGCTTCTGACAATAATCGGGTACGGGAGGTTTTATTCTTCGCCTGGTATGACAATGATTGGCATTACATCGGTAGTGACAACGATGGCTCTGATAATTACCAAGCCGTTTGGGATGTTAGCGCACTCTCGGACCGCTCTGGAATCTGGTTGGACGCCTTGATCTTTGATCTCCTCTGGAATCGTTGGGATGCTCTGGTGGGCAATTTGACACTGGATCGTACACCGCCTACGACTACTCTCAGGGTCTTCCCGCTATACGGAGATGCCCCTTTCCGGGATTTCTATGTTCAGTGGTCCGGCTCAGATAATCTATCCGGTATCGCCAGTTACGATGTGCAATATCGGGATGGGCCAGATGGTGCTTGGACCGACCTTTTGACTGGCACAACCGAGACCATTTATCGCTTCGTTGGTGAAGATGGTCATACCTACTACTTCCGCGCCCGTGCCCGCGATCTTGCAGGGAATCAAAGTGCCTATGCTGAAGGGAATGGAGATGCGCAATATACGGTTGACATTTGTGATACTGCGCCTGACTCTTACGAGGTGGATAACACTGCCCAGAATGCCCGCTGGATCACTACAGACGGCATCTCCCAAACACATAATATCCATGTAGAAGGCGACCAGGACTGGGTCAAGTTCTACGCAGCAGCTGGTGTCACTTATACGCTGATGACCACTAACATCGGTGGTCATGCTGATACAGTGCTCTTTCTGTACAGCACAGATGGCAGCACACTTATTGCCTTAAACGATGACTATCCGGGAATGGGGATTGCATCGCGTCTGGATTGGCAGCCCACAACCAGCGGTGTTTATTACGCTATGGTCAATCACTGGGATGAATATGCTTATGGCTGCACGACAGAATACGGCCTTTCCATCATTACCAACGACGAGACCCCGCCTACAGGCAGTGTGGTCATCAATGAGGGGGCAGCTTATACCGCTTCACCGGTGGTTACTTTAACCCTGAACGCCACTGACACCGGAACAGGCGTAGAAAGAATGATGGTTGCCAATAGCAGCGATTTTAGCAACACAACCTGGATAACCTATACTTCCCTCTTAACCTGGACGCTCCCAGCAGGGGATGGGACAAAGGCTGTCTATGCCAAGTTCCGTGACCGGGCTGGCAATATATCTGCGGTTTACAGTGACACTATTATCCTTGATACAATCCCTCCTACCGGCAGCATCCTTATCCAAGGAGGTGCCGAAGTGGTAACCCAGACAGAGGTTATACTAACCCTGAGCGCAAGTGATGCTAACGGTGTGACGGCTATGCGGCTGAGAAATGACTTGGCGGCCTGGGGTGCGTGGGAGCCGTTTACCACAACTCGTATATGGACGCTGCCTTCCCAGTTAGGAGAACATACCGTATGGGTACAATTTCGTGACCCGGCGGGCAACATATCAGAGCCTTACTCCGACTCGGTTATATACCAATTCCCCCATCGTGTTCTGTTGCCACTTGTAATGCGCTATTTTAACCCATGAGGCAGTAGGCTAACGTCAGTGCGGGCCGACGTGCACCTAAACAAGGGGGTGTGCTATGCGGAGATTGCTCCTGGCAGTAGCCATTGTGGCCGGTGTCCTCTTGGGGCCAGTGTCTGCCCAGGCAGAAGGCATCGGCCTGGAGTACCACGTGACCGTTGGCCACCCCGAAACCCATCGGGCCCAGGTGTGGATGAAAACTTCCGGCCTGGCCCAATCCACCCTCTACCTGAGCCTATCCCTCCGCTCCCCCTCCTTCCTCACCAACCTGACCGTCACCGACGGGAGCGGGAGCCCCCTCCCCTTCAGCCTGAGCAACGGAAACCTCACCGTCCAGACCCAGGGAAGCCCTGAGGTCATCGTCACTTACGAGGTAGAGCCCTCCGACTGGTTCGGCTCCGATGCCCATCGGGAATACACCAGTTACATCGCCTCCGAGTACGCGATGATCGGGGTGCCGAACCTGCTTTTCGTGCCCTGGCAGCCGGCCTCCTCCATCTCCGTGGGGTTCGTGCTCCCGCCGGGATGGACGGCGGTCACTCCCTGGGCCGGGGCAGGGACGGCCTTCCATCCCTCCGACACCGACGACCTGAGGGTGGAAATTGCCCTGGGCCCCTTTGAGGTGGTGGAAATGGTGGTGTCCGGCGTGCCCGTCCGGGTGGGCATCATCCCCGGCGCGCCGCGGGAGACCATCCTGGAGGACGTGCGCGACTTCTTTGCCTTCCAGTACAGCATTTTCGGGGAATTCCCTTACGCCCGGTTTATGGCCGCCTTCGCCGACCGGAACGTCCCGCCCTTCCACAACGGTGGAGTGGCGTCAAGGAATTCCTTCTACCTTCCCAGCCAGTACCGGCCTCCTGTCCTGGCCCATGAGATGTTCCATATGTGGAACGGCGGCGTGATTGTCCCCGCCAGCGCCGATGAACTCTGGCTCCTGGAGGGGGGAACCGAGTTCTATACCACCGATACCCTCTTCCGCACCGGACGGTTCCCTCCGGTCACCTGGCTGGGCACCTACAACTGGCATATAGAGCGGGTAGCCGAACTGGAGAGGCAACTGGACATCAGCCTCCTGGAAGCCTGCCGGAGGGCGATGGCCGAAGGGGGTGCGGTCAAGGACTTCGCCTACTGGAAGGGGAGGCTTTTCTTCTTCCTGCTCAACGAGAAGGTGCGCCCGGTGACAGGCGGGAGCAAGAGCATGGATGACGTAATGCGGGAACTTTATCGCCGGAATTCCCCGGTTACCAATGAGAGCATCCTGGGCGTGCTGAACTCCCTCACCGGCGCGTCGTTTGAGGAGGATTTCAACCGCTACCTCTATGGCAAAGAGAGCATCCCTCTGGCCGGGTTCCTCCAGGATGCCGACCGGGATGGGCTGCCCCAGGCGCTGGAAGGCCGATACGGGGCGGACCTCGCCCTGGTGGACACCGACGGCGACGGCCTGAGCGACGGCGCCGAGGTGGCCGTCTGGCGGACGCAGCCTCTGGATGGAGATACCTTTGACGATGGAATTCCGGACGGTGCGCGGGTGCAGGTGAAGGTGGACGGGCGGGGTGGAGGCTGGGAGACGGTGGGGCCCATCCTGAGCGACCGGGCGGGGGATGTGGCGCGGCCTTTGCCGGAGGCCGACCTGCGTGCCCTATACCTGGCCACCGATGGCTATTTCCTCTACATCAGCCTGGAATTTGCTGCCCCGCCGGAAAACCCGAACCTGCTCTACCAGTTGCACATAGACACGGACCTGGACGGCTCGCTGGACTATTACCTGGTCCAGAGACCGGGGTGGTTCATCGGCTTTGGCGAATATCGTGGCGGGACGGAGTTGGAACGGGACATCCGGCCCATCCGGGCCCTGACGGCCCTGAGGATGGACTACCGTCTGCCGTGGGGTCTGCTGGGCGCTCCGGCCCGTCTGAACCTGGGTTTCCGGGTTCGTCCGGTGGATGAGGACCTAACCCTGGACCAACTGGACGTTCCCGGCTACTGGCTGACCCTTTCCAGGGAAGCCATCCCGGTGGTGCGCAACGGGGTGGACTTCCGCCACCGGGTGCACCTGCCGCTGGTGCTGAGAAGTTCTCGGTAGGATGCAAAGCCAGATTGATCCGTAAGGCTCACTCTGGCCCCAGGAGGTGAAAACACGAACCATTATAAAACTGGAGGTGCGCGATGAAAGCCAAAACTTTTGCCATCATTTCGCTTATTGCCGTCCTGGCCCTGACCTTGAGCGGGCCGGCGACGGTGTCCGTAGGGGCCGGCCAGACGCCTGTTGAGCCGGCCGCTCCCCTCGCCCGCAGTGCGGGAGAGGGGCCGGGGGTGAGGGCCAGCCCCGTGATGTTCATCCAGAACGTCGGCCAGTTTGCCGACGGCGCCCGCTTCCAGGTGCGCGGCGCCGACAGGACCATCTGGCTGGCCGAGGATGCGCTCTGGGTGACGGTGGTGGAAGAACCTCACCCCACTCCCGGCCTGCCTGACGGCAGGCACCCCTCTCCCCTCTCCGCAGCGGAGAGGGGAGAGGGGCCGGGGGTGAGGGGTGAGGTCCGAGCCGTCAACATCAAACTCTCCTTCCCCGGCTCTAACCCCCACCCCCGCATTGAGCCCTTCAACCGCCTGGACACCGTGGTCTCCTACTTCATCGGCAACGACCCGGCGAAGTGGCACGTGGCCGTGCCCGTGTGGGGCGGGGTCCGCTACGTGGGCCTTTACCCCGGCGTGGACCTGGAACTCACGGGTGAGAACGGGCAGGTCGTGCCGCGCCTGGTAGCGCATCCCGGTGCCGACCTGAGCGCAGTGCGCTTGCGGGTGGAAGGTGCGGAGGAAGTGGCGCTACTCCCCTCTCCCGATGTCGGGAGAGGGGCCGGGGGTGAGGACCTCCTCCTTCGCACCGCCCTGGGCGACTTCACCCTGCCTTTGTTCCAGGTGGAAGGGGGGAGTGCGGAGCCTGCCCTGGCGCAGCGGGTGGACGGCCTGGCCTTTGAGGTCTCCCATCCCTTCACGGCGGGGAATGAGGCCGTCCATGCTCCATCGTCCGTGGTCCACTCCCAGCAGGCCGTTTCCCTCCTCTACTCCGGCTTCCTGGGCGGGTCGGGCGGTGACGGGGGCAAGGACATTGCCGTGGACTCCTCCGGCAACGCTTACGTCACGGGCTGGACCTTTTCCAGCGACTTCCCGGTAGTGGTGGGACCGGACACAAGTTATAACGGCTACAGCGACGTCTTCGTGGCCAGGGTGAACCCATCCGGCACAGCCCTGGTCTACGCCGGCTTCCTAGGCGGATCAGCCAGTGACGAGGGCTGGGGCATCGCCGTGGACGCCTCCGGCAACGCCTACGTCACGGGCGAAACCGGTTCCTCCGACTTCCCGGCAGTCGTGGGGCCGGATACAAGCTACAACGGCGGCGGGGACGCCTTCGTGGCCAAAGTGAACCCTGCCGGCACGGCCCTGGTCTACGCCGGCTTCCTGGGAGGGTCGTATGGGGACGAGGGCTTGGGCATTGCCGTGGACTCCTCCGGCAACGCCTACGTCACAGGCTATACCGGTTCCAGCGACTTCCCGGCGGTTGTGGGGCCGGACTTAAGCTTCAACGGCAGCGAGGACGCCTTCGTGGCCAGGGTGAACCCCTCCGGCACGGCCCTGGTCTACGCCGGCTTCCTGGGCGGGTCGTATAGTGACGAGGGCTTGGGCATCGCCGTGGACTCCTCCGGCAACGCCTACGTCACGGGCTATACCGGTTCCAGCGACTTCCCGGCGGTCGTGGGGCCGGACTTAAGCCATAACGGCAACGACGACGCCTTTGTGACCAAGGTGAACCCCGCCGGCACGGTCCTGGTCTACTCCGGCTTCCTGGGAGGGTCAAGATGGGAGGGGGGCGAGGACATTGCCGTGGACTCCTCCGGCAACGCCTACGTCACAGGCTGGACCTCGTCCAGCGACTTCCCGGCGGTCGTGGGACCGGACTTAATCTACAACGGCGGCGGGGACGCCTTCGTGGCCAAGGTGAACCCCTCCGGCACGACCCTGGTCTACGCCGGCTTCCTGGGAGGGTCGGGCGGCGACGTGGGCTTGGGCATCGCCGTGGACGCCTCCGGCAACGCCTACGTCACGGGCATGACCGCTTCCAGCAACTTCCCAGCGGTAGTGGGGCCAGACCTGAGCTTCAACGGCGGTGACTACGACGCCTTCGTGGCCAGGGTGAACCCTGCTGGCACGGCCCTTGTCTACGCTGGCTTTCTGGGCGGATCAGGTGATGAGGCCGATACCAACTGCCCTGCTTGCATGAGCCCCTGGAACTTGGGCATCGCGGTAGACGGCGTGGGCAATGCCTACGTTACGGGCTGGACCGATTCCTCCGATTTCCCGGCGGTAGTGGGGCCGGACACAAGCTACAACGGCGGCGGGGACGCCTTCGTGGCCAAGGTGGGGGCGGGGGGTGGTGGGCCCTTCACCGGCACTATCAGCCCCGTTTATCCCTCCGCTCATACCGCCTCCAGCACCGTGATGCAGGGCGGCACAGCCTACCGCCACTTCCGCCTGCTGGACTCCGGCGGCAACTCCATCCCCAATGCCACCGTCGCCTTTTCCGTTGGAGGTCCGGCCACCACGGACGCTCAGGGCTATTTCACCGCCACCATCCCCACAAGCGCACTGAGTGGCCCAGGGAGTTACCAGGTGAGCATCCAGAGCGTCACCATCGGCGGGCAGACGTATACCACCAACAACCAGCCCACTTTCGGCGTGGAAGTGCACGAGCGGCGCTATTCACACGCCTGGAGTTACGGCGCCTCCACCCGTGCCAAAGGCGGCGTGTCGGCCGGCTACATCGCTTACCTCCAGCGCACCACCAGCGGCGGGCTGGAACTGAAACTGGACGAGAGCAACCCGGACGCCACCTCGGATGACGTGGTCTTGATGAAGGAGGACTTCAGCGATGAAATCGGCGCCGGCGGCGGAGTTGGGATTGAAAAGGGTGTGAGCGTTGCCATCCTGCAGGTCAGGGGCGGCGCCAGCGCCACCGCGGAGTGGGCACTGCGCAGCAGCGGAAGCAGTGAGGCCCGCTTCCCCCAGCCCTACGCCGATAACGACCGCAAGGCGGAGGGCGTCTTTCTGCTGGCTTCAGCCATTGACAGCATCGGCCAGGCTCTCCCCAATAAGCCATTTACTGCTCAGTTCCTCAAACTGGCTCTGGATCGCGCCGCGCCGTATCGGGACTACATCTCGGAGCAGCAGGCCGCCCTGGGCAGCAAAATCAAGCCCATCCAGGCCAACGTGGGAGCCAGCGCATCCCTGGGCCTCAAACGGAGCGGGGCGACCTGGAAGGAACGCCTCCTGGGTTTTGACCTGGTGGATGTGGGCGTGACGGTGGTGCACCTGAACCTGCTCACCGATTACCGCGACCGCAACGAGTGGGGCCTGGGGTTTGAATCGGAGCACGATGTGGACTGGTCGCTGCTTTCCTGGAACATTGGCAACTTCAAGAATAAGTTCGCCGGCACCATCGGGGACAGGGCGAAGAAGGTGAAGGTGGAACTCATCTTTGATAGCAACACGGATGCCCTCAAGCGGCTGGAACTCTCCTTCACCGGCGAGGGCAACCCCTACGCCTTCACCGACGTGCTCAAGGAGGAGGTGACCGTTAAACTCATTATCCCTGCGGACCAGTTGGGCAGCGGCCGCCTGGGTCGCACGGTGAACATCCTGCGCCTCCTGCAGGCGGCGCAACAGACCGGCAACGATCCCCTGAGCATCGGCCCTTCGGCGATGGTCAACGAACTGAACGGCCTCCTGGACGGTCTGGGCTATGCCGAATACGAGGTGAATGTAGAGGATGGGGCGGAGACCCGCTGGGAGACCGAGTTAGGGGTCACGGCCGGGATTGACATTGAATTGGGGCCCGGCCTGGAGGTGAAGAAGACCCGCGACCTGGTGCGGGAGCGGGGGGTCTTCCTGAACGGCAAGCCCTATGTCACCGAGACGTACAATGCGGATTCTTATGTTTCCCGGCCCGGCAAATCCTGGTGGGACCTGACCACCAATGCCCTTGGGGGCCTCTGGCTTCTGGTGCGGGATGCCTTCAACTGGGTATGGCAGCAGGTGACCTCTGGCGTGGGCTGGGTCATCGGCACCGTGAGCCGGACGGTTCAGGGCATCATCCGGGGTGGGGCCCAGATCATCGCCCCACCGGGGACGCAACTCTACGCCCGGGGCTTTGGCGCGCAGGGGGTTGCCATCCAGCAGACCGGGCCCATCACCGTCACGGCTATCGGCTGGGTGCCCGAAGCGGCGGCGGGGGCAAGTGCCCTGAGCCTCAGGCCCGCGCTGGCCGCGGCCTCCGGTGAGGGCTTTGTAGTGGGCGGCATCTACGAGTTCCAGCCCTACACCCTGACCCTGAGCCCGGGGGCCACCCTGGTCATCACCTACACCGATGAGGCGGCAGCCGGGGCAGACGAGAGCCGCATCGGGATGTTCCGCTGGAACCCGGAGGGGAACAACTGGCAGCCAATGGCCGCCATCTCGGACACGGCTCACAACGTGTTCACGGCCACCATCACCCAGTTGGGCACCTTTGCCCTGGGCTACGATGCCACCCCGCCTCAGATCAGCATTCTGGAACCCGTAAATGGGAGCATCATCACCAACACCCTGCCGCCGATCAGCGCGCTGGTGGTGGACGCGGGGGTGGGGATTGACCCGGCGACGGTAGAGATGCGGTTGGACGGGCAAGTAGTGGCCGCGACTTATATCACCAGTACCGGGGGACTGATGTACCAGCCACCCACGCCGCTGGCGGCAGGGCAGCACATAGTAATAGTTAAGGCCGGGGATGTACTGGGCAATCAGGCATCGGCCTCGGCAACCTTCATCGTTCAGTCGGAGTGGCACATCTACCTCCCCCTGGTCCTGCGCAACCGGTAGCCGGGAAGGGCCGGGGCGGGCCTCCCGGAGGGGCGGGCCGGCCCGCCCCCGCCGCAGCGCCCAACGGAAATCGCCATCTATGGGCACCTCGTGCCCGATGTCGGCCTCCGCCAGAAGCGGCAGGACGACGGAGCGTGGGAGGACTGGCATCAGGGCGTGGGGAGCCAGTACGTGGGGGCCTGGTTCATCGGGGAAATGGGCCACCGCTACGGCTTCCGGATGCGGGGGGTGGACCGGGCGGGCAACGTGGAGGCGTACCCCGGCAGCGCCGGGGCGGCGCGCAACCTGCATATCGCCAGCACTTACCCCCGTATCGTAAGCCAGAGTGGGGAACCGATTTCCTTTGAGATGCTGGGCACGTTGGAGAACGGAGCGCTGCGCCCTGGAGATATGGAACTGAACTTCGGCGACATCGCGCCGGGCCAGGTGGTGACAGGGGGCTGGGTGATGCGCTTCTCCCACCACGGGCAGTTCACCCACCTGGGCGTGCGCTGCCAGCATCTGGATTACCAGGGGCTGGCCCTCTCCAACATCCTCTACTGCGACGGTGGAGAGAACATTTTCTCCAACGACCTGCAGCACCTCAACGGGGACGAGTGCCCCGACCAGACGACCTGCGACAAACAGGGCTGCATCGGCGGGCCGATCAACACCCGCAGCGGGAACTATGGCTACAAGATGACCGATCTCTCCATCCCGACGGCCGGGTCGCCGCTGGTGATGGAGCGGAGTTACAACAGCACGAACGTCCTGAGCGACACCGACACCCTGGGACCGGGCTGGACCCACCGCTACGCGATGCGGCTGGAGTTTCCCGACCTCTCCGGCCAGGTGGTGTTCCCGGTGACGACCGGGGACGAGGTCCTGGACCGCTCCGCCCTCTACTACCGCCCCTACCTGCTGGTGCGGCTGCCGGGCGGCAGCCGGCTGCGGCTGGCCGACAACGGCGACGGGACGTACACCCCTTACCCCGGCTCCCGCACCCGTATGTTCCGCCACGAGAGCGGCGGGGTGGTGACCTACACGCTGATCGCCCCCGACGAGACCACCCGTATCTTTGACGGTACGGGGCGCCTGCTGCTCATCCGCGACCGGCACGGGAACGAGACCCGCCTGACCTACGACGGGGCGGGCCGACTGACACGGGTCACCGACCCCAGCGGACAGCGCTGGCTGGAGTTCGGCTACGACGAGGCCGGACGGCTGGCCTGGGTGCGCGATCCTCTCAGCCGCACCGTGCGGTACGGCTACGACCCCGCTGGCGACCTGGTGGTGGTGACCGACACCCGGGGCCTGGTCTGGACTTATGTCTACACCGGCTCCCACCTGCTGCACGAAGTGCGCGACCCGCTGGGGAACATCGTGGAGCGCACCTTCTACGATGCGGCCAGCCGCGCCGTCCGGCAGGAGAACGGTGCCGGGGTGGCCATAGAACTGGAATATGACGGGGACGAGACCCACCTCTGGGAGGCCGGGCGGGAGACCGTGCACCGCTACGACCTCTTCGGCGCACTGGTGGAGGAGGTGGACGCGGCAGGCCATGAGCAGGGGCGGGCGTACAACTGGGACTTCCGGCCGGAACAGACCACCGATGCCCTGGGGCGGGTGACCCAGATGGAGTGGAACAGTTGCTGCGGGCAACTCTCCGTCATCACCGACAGCCTGGGGAACGCCACGCGGATGGAATACGACGGGCGGGGCAACCTGCTCTGGATGACCGATGCGGCGGGCCACACCACCCGCTACGAATACGACGCGCAGAACAACCTGATCGCCCAAACCGACGCCCTGGGGCGGGTGACCCGCTACGCCTACGACGCCTACGGCCACGTCATCTCCACGACAGACCCCCTGGGGAACACGACTCTCTACGGCTACGACGAGTTCGGCCAGCGTGTCGTCGTCACCGACGCGCTGGGGAATGTCACCACCTACGGCTACGACGCCGCGGGCCGGCTGATCACCGTCACCAACGCCGCCGGGCAGGTCACCCTCAACGAGTACGACGCCGCCGACCACCTGATCCGCACCGTCCAGAACTATCTCCCCGGCTACCCCCAGAACTGGCTGGATACGTACAACCTGGTGACGGAGTACGAGTATGACGGGGCCGGCCGGCAGGTGGCGATGACCGACACCCTGGGCCACGTCACCCGCTCCGAATACGACGGGGCCGGCCGCCTCATCCGCACCATCCAGAACTTCCTGCCCGGCTATCCCCAGAACGACCAGAACGCGTACAATCTGGTGACCGAATACGGCTACGATGCCGCCGGCAACCCGATTCTGGTCACCGACACCCTGGGGAACGTCACCTACACCGAATACGACGAACTGAACCGGGTGAAACGGGTCTGGCGGAACTACCGCCCCGGCTACCCGCAGAACTACTACGACGCGGAGACCCACACGTACTACAACCTGGTCACCGAATACGGCTACGACGCCGTGGGCAATCAGATTCTGGTCACCGACACCCTGGGGAACGTCACCTACACCGAATACGACGAACTGAACCGGGTGAGAAGGACGCAGGATGCAGGAGGCAGGATCACGACGTACGAGTACGACGCCGTGGGAAACCAAATCCGGGTCACGGATCACGCATCACGTGTCACGTTTTACGAATACGACGCGCTCCATCGGCCCGTCACCGTCACCACCAACTACGTGGACGGGGTCTACGACCCGGCGCGGCCCGACGAGGACCTGGTGCGCATCACCACTTACGACGCTGCCGGACGTGTCCAGCAGGTCACGGATCACGCTTCACGTATTACGTATTACGTATACGACGTGCTGGGCCGCCAGGTGGCCGTCATCCAGAACTATGAGGACGGGGTCTATGAGCCGGAGGAGCCGGACCGGGACCTGCGGACGGAGACAGAGTACGACGCGGCCGGACGGGTGAGCAGGAGGCAGGATGCAGGAGGCAACGTCACGACGTATGAATACGACGCGGCCGGGCGGCTCATCACCACGACCGACGCGCTCTCCGGGACCACCGTGACCCACTACGACGCGCTGGGGCGGCGGGTGGAGACGGTGGACGCGGAGGGGAAGCGCACCCGCTACGAGTACGACGCGGCGGGGCGTCTGGTCAGGGTGCAGGATGCAGGAGGCAACGTTATCACGTATACATACGATGCCCTGGGGCGGCGGGTGGCGGAGACCGACCCTCTGGGCCACACCACCGTCTACACCTATAACGGCAACGGCTGGCTGATCGCCCAGGCCGACCCGCTGGGGAACGTCACCCGCTACGAATATGACCCGCTGGGGCGGCGCACCGCCGTCACCGACGCTGACGGCGTGGCCGTCTATTCGGAGTACGATGCCCTGGGGCGGCTGGTGCGGACCTGCGACGGGCTGGGGAACTGCACGGAATACGGCTACGACCCCCTGGGCAACCGGACGGTGATGACCGATGCCAATGGCACCGTCACGAGGTATGAATACGACCGGATGGGGCGGCTGGTGGCGGTGGTGGAGAACTGGCGGGAGGACCGGCCGGCCGACCACCAGACCAACGTCCGGACCGAATACGGCTACGATGCCCTGGGGAACCTGCGGGTCATCACCGACGCGCTGGGGCATACGAGCGTCTACACCTGCGACCTGGCGGGGCGGCGGGTGGCGGAGGCCGACCCGCTGGGGAACGTCACCCGCTATCTCTACGACCCGCTGGGGCGGCGGGTGGGGGAGATTTACCCCGACGCCGCCGGCCCCATCACCGTGACCACGGCCTACGACCCGCTGGGGCGGCCGACGCGGATAGAGTACCCGGCGGTGGGGGACGTGCCGGGCTTTGTGGTGGAACTGGCCTACGACCGGCTGGGGCACCGGACGGCGGTGACGGACGCGGTGGGGGTGACGGTCTACAACTACGATGCCCTCTATCGGCCGCTGGGGATTGCTGCGCCGACGGGGGAGGCGGGCTACCGGTATGACGCGGCCGGGCGGCGGACGCACCTGATCTACCCCACCGGGGAGGTGGTGACCTACACCCACGATGCGGCAGGCCGGCTGCGGACGGTGACCGACTGGGCGGGCGGGACGACGGTCTACACCTACACGGCGGCGGGGCGGCTGGTGCGGATAGAGCACCGGAATGCTGGCGGCGAGTTGCTGGCGCGGTATGAATACGAACTGGACGGTGTGGGGAACCGGGTGCGGGTGACGGAGACACTGCGGTTGCCGGCGACGCCGACCCCCACCCCGACGCCGACGGCTACACCCACGCCGACGCCAACCAGTACGCCAACGGCTACACCCACGCCGACGGCGACGCCGACCGACACGCCGACGCCGACGAATACTCCGACGCCGACCGACACCCCGACCCCGACCCCGACGGCGACGAACACGCCGACACCGACGCCGACCGACACGCCGACGCCGACGCCGACGGCAACGAATACGCCGACCCCGACGGCGACGAACACGCCGACGCCGACGCCAACCGACACGCCGACGCCGACGGCCACGAATACGCCGACGGCCACACCAACCCGTACACCGACACCGGCAACACCAACACCAATGCCGACACCCACCCCGCCGCCGGCTCCCACTGGCCTGCAGGCGCTGGCGCTGCCGCGCATCGGCGTGCTCCTGACCTGGCATCCGCTGATGGCACCGCCGGGGGTCACCCACAATGTCTACCGCAGCGCCACCGCGCCCGTTCCGGTGGACGACGCCCACCGCATCGCCTCGGGCCTGCGGGTGGGGCTCTACCTGGACCGGGGCGGCGCGGCGGGGCTGTACTACGTGGTCACCGCGCAGAATGCGGCGGGGGAGAGCGGGCCGTCCAACACCGCGCAGGCCAGGGGCATCGCGCCGCTACGCCCCTACTGGCCGGACCTGACGCTGCTGTTGCCGGCGCCGCTGCTGCTGGTGGCGCTGGGGCGGAGCCGGCGGCGGATGGGCTGGGCCGCGCCGGTGGGGGCGGTGCTGCTGGGGGTGGCGGTGGTGTGCCTGGCGGGGGCCGTGCTGGAGAGCAGGGGGGCGGAGGAGCAGAGGAGCGCGGGGGCGGAGGTGCAGCGGAGCGCGGGGGCAGAGGTGCAGAGGGGCGCGAGGGCGGAGGAGATGGTCACCCGCGTCATCACCTATACCTACGACCCGCTGCACCGCCTGACCGGGGCGGAATACTCCACCGGCGAGCGGTACGAGTATGCCTATGACGCCGTCGGCAACCGCACCGTCTACACCGGGACCACCCCGCTTGCCGGAACCGCCGTCACCACGTATACTTACGATGCGGCGAACCGGCTCCTCATCTCCTCATCCCCCCAGCGCCTCATCACCTACACGTGGGACGCGCGGGGCAACCTCATCGGCGATGGCACCTTCACATACGCCTACAACGCGGCGGGGAAGATGGTGCGGGCGCAGTCCATCACCGCCACCATCGCCTACACCTACACCGCCGACGGGCTGCGGGTGGGGCAGCGGGTCAGTAGCACTTTAACAACCTATACCTGGGACTGGGCCTCTCCGGTGCCGGAACTCCTCTCCCAATCTACCGATTCCCAATCTACCGCCTACCTGGTTGGGCACGAGACGCTGGGCTGGTGGGACGGCACAACCTGGGCCTACATCCTGCCGGATGCGCTGGGGAGTGTGCGGCAGATGGCGGATGGGGCGGGGGTGGTGGTGAGCGCGCGGGAGTGGACGCCGTACGGCGAGGAGGTGGGGGGCTGGCGGGCCGGGTTGGGCTACACCGGGGAGTGGCAGGATGCGGATGTGGGGCTGGTGTACCTGCGGGCGCGCTGGTATGCGCCGGGGGTGGGGATCTTCACGGCGCCGGACCCGTTCCCGGGGGTGCTGGCGGAGCCGGGGTCGCTGCATCCATACCTCTACGTCCTGGCGAATCCGGTCAACACCAGGGATCCTGTTGAGTCCTTTAAAATCGTACCGGGCCCAAGTCTCAAAAAATCGTACCTCTCGAGGCCTCGGCCAGGACGCACTCTCGCCAGGCGGAAGCGGTCAGGGGAAACGAAAGCTGATACGGTCCCGATACCAGAGGTACTGCCTCTCCCATCAGGTCCGCTTTCGTTACCCCCTGAATGGGCCGACGCACGGGAGGAAGACCCCCTTTCGGCTGAAAGACCAGTTCCCAGGTCTGAAAACGCGATCTCCACCTCCTGCCGGGCATAGGCCTTCCCTAAATGGTACAAATGGCCACCCACAGCCACCTGCCCCTGGGAACTGACTCGCCGATACCAGCGGCCATTGGCCAGATAATCGGCTACCCGTTGCATGTCTAACAACTCCTCCTCCCACTCCAGGCGATACGGCCGCCCCGAATGGCGGGCCTCGGGAAAGGCCACCAATGGCGGTCGCCCACCCAGGGCTGAGGAGGGATACCGGCTGTTGAGAAACTCCCGGCGCTCGTCCAACCCGCGCTGGTGCGACCCGTTTACCCGAAACCGCGAGAGCGGGGGATGGGTAGCGAAGGGAAGGATACCGGCGAATCCTGAACTTTGACAACTGAAGTTCATCTGTTCTTCTGAATCATTCGTGGATGTCCATTCAGGTGCGGTGAGGAAACTCACCAACCCCTGACCTCCTGGCAGAGGAGTGACCGCATCACCCTACGTTGTGTGCCTGGTGAACACACGGCGGAGTGCGAGGGTGAGAAGGGGATAAACCGCCAGCCGCAGGCGGTGACACCCCCAGCAGGTGGCTATGGGCAAAAGTACCAAAACTGGGCCGGGGCGGGCCTTTCGGCCCGCCCCGGCCCCCGCCGCAGTGCCCAACGGAAATCGCCATCTATGGGCACCTCGTGCCCGATGTCGGCCTCCGCCAGAAGCGGCAGGACGACGGGGCGTGGGAGGACTGGCATCAGGGCGTGGGGAGCCAGTACGTGGGGGCCTGGTTCATCGGGGAAATGGGCTACCGCTACGGCTTCCGGATGCGGGGGGTGGACCGGGCGGGGAACGTGGAGGCGTACCCCGGCAGCGCCGAAGCGGAGACGTATATCAACTACTGCTCCGGCGACGCCTGCGAGAGCGACAACGGGCCCGCTCAGGCCAGCGAGATAGCCCCCGGGCAGAGTCAGGCCCACAACTTCTGCGGGGTGGACGATCAGGACTGGGTGAAGTTCTGGGCGCGGGCGGGGAAACGCTACGTCGTGCAGACCGGTAACCTGGGCTGGACCGGCGACACGGTCCTGACCCTGTACGATGCCGACGGGACGACGGTGCTGGCGGAGAACGACAACATTGCCTATCCGGACAACCTGGCCTCGCGGGTGGAGTGGATTGCAGAGCGGGACGGCTGGCTCTACGCGCGGGTGCGGCACTACGACGGCCGGATAGCGGGCAACGCGGTCACCTACACCCTGTGGCTGGAGGAGGGGTACCGGGCCTACCTGCCTCTGGTCTTGCGGAAGCCCTGACGCCGCCGGCGGTCAGGGTATGAGCGACCCCAGGGAGCCGACTCGTTCCTGCCGGACCGGTTGCCCGTTCCCCTTCTTTGTGCTATACTGTATCTGAACCCACAAGGCCCACTGCCTGACCCACCCTGGCCTGACCACTGTGAGGAACGATGGCCCAGACTTTTGTCCGAGAAACCGTCCTGCAGGAACTGGAGGGACTGGCGGAGGACCGCATCCCCGAAGTCCTGGACTTCATCCGTTTCCTGAAGTCCAGACAGGAAGCGGAAAGAGCCCGGCAGCGATTCGCCGTTGCCGTTGAGGAAGCCAGGGCAATCGCAAGGGAACAGGGCGTTACCGATGAGGATGTCTTGGCAGAAATCCAGGCGGCGAGAGCCGGGCAATGAAACGAATGCTGCGAGTCGTCCTGGATACCAGTACCGTCGTCTCCGGCATCGTCGGCGGGATCAGCGCAGAGGTCATAGACCTTCTGCGGGAGGGAGCTTTCCAGGCAATCGTCAGCGAAGAAATCCTTCAGGAATATACCCAAGTGCTCCGGCGCCCTCGTTTCAGCTTTCCGTCCTGGGTCGTCATAGACATCCTGAACTTCTTTGCCACTCAGAGCATCCGGGTCACTCCTCGGATCCCTGTGAGGGTGGTCGTTGAGGACCCCGATGACAACAAATTCCTGGAGGCTGCTTTAGCACTGGACTTTGGACAAAAATCCCCCTGCCCCGGTGATTAGCCGGGCTCAATGCCGCACCTTTAAAATATCTCAATCGGGCCGGGAGGCCGCTCCGGAGCCCTGAAAAGCCCCTTTGCGGACGATTCT
>Ga0272448_1001807_pt1 | contig 28097 bp, 16 predicted proteins | sample YNPCB0191_FD_202220 | JGI IMG/M metagenome (GOLD analysis project Ga0272448, IMG submission 202220) | Hot spring sediment microbial communities from Yellowstone National Park, WY, United States - YNP-CB-019-1 | ecosystem: Environmental > Aquatic > Thermal springs > Hot (42-90C) > Sediment... | reverse complement strand
CCGTTCAATCCGTTCCGGAAATCCGTTGACAGCCCACGCCGCCATCAACTACCCTTCGACCGTCCTCACCAGCACCTTCAGCGCCCCCCGCGTGGCCGCCCGCTCGAACGCGCGCAGGCCGTCGCTCAACGGGTACTCGCTGTCGATGAGGACTTGTGCGTCCACCAGCCCGCGCTCCAGGAGCCGCAGCGCCGGCGCGAACGGACCGCAGCGGGAGCCCAGAAGCGCCACCTCGTCGACCACGGCGCCGGTCAGGTCCACCTCGCTCCAGCCGTGGAAGGTGCTCTTGAGCACGAGCCTGCCCCGCGGCCGCACCAGGCGGCGGGCCAACGCAAACCCCTCCGGCTTGCCGCTGCAATCGGCGACCACGTCGCAGGCGCGCTCGAGCACTGGGGGCACCTCGCCCTCCAGACAGGTCGCGATGCCGCGCCTGGCGAGGATACCCAGCTTGTCCTCATGTCGGCCGACGACGGTGAGCTCGACGCCGAGGAGCGCCAGCACCTGCGCCACCAGCAGCCCCAGCTTGCCATCGCCCACCACCGCCACGCGCTCCGTGGGCCGGATGTGCGCCAGCTCCGGGATCTCCAGCGCCGCCGCCAGCGGCTCGGTAAAGACGGCCCGCCCGTCGCTGACCCCAGCCGGCACCTCATGCAGGTTCGCCACCGGCAGGCGCGCGTACTCGGCGAGGGCGCCATCGTGGCGGTCGATGCCGAGCGTGGTGCGGTTTGGACAGTGCGTGGGCCGGCCAGCACGGCAGGTAGGGCACACCAAGCACGCACAGTTGATCTCGCCCACCACCCGGCGCCCCAGCCAGGCCCGGTCTTGGGCCTCCTCCACCGTGCCCACGAATTCGTGCCCCAGCACGCCCCGAAAGCCCATGTAACCGCGCAGGATCTCCAGGTCGGTGTTGCAGATGCCCGCCAGGCGCACGCGCACCAGCGCCTCGCCGGGGCTGGGCCGGGGCCGCGGGTAATCCTCGGCCAGGGCCAGCCCTCCACGGTACACGAGTGCCCTCACAGCGCCTCCTCCGGCCGGCTCACCGGCAGCTCCAGTTGCTCCAGCAGCCGCTGCAGAGCTGCCACGTTCCCTCGCGTCAGGGGATGGTTCGGGAGGTACGCGCAGCCGAGAGCCGCGCGCGTCGAGATGTCATAGGTGCCGATACGACGGGCCAGGTCCGTGACCTCGATCTTGTCCAGCCCGATGAGCGGCCGGAGGATGGGCAGGGGCTGGCCGTAGCTGATCACGCCCAGGTTCTCGAGGGTTTGGCTGGCCACCTGGCCCAGGCTCTCCCCGGTGACGACCGCCAGGGCATGGTGCTCCATCGCGACCTGAGCCGCCTTGCTCACCAGGGTGCGCTTGCACATCAGGCAGGTCCAGCGCTCTTCGCCCAGCTCGCGCAGCCGCTGGTAGATCGGCCCAAAGGCCTGGGCCTGCTCCATGATGATCGGCCGGATGCGGAAGCCATACGACCAGGATGCCAGCAGCTTGCAGTTGTCGAGGAACTTGCCGGCTTCGACGTCGTTGTGGCGAAAGTGCAGGGGGATGATGTTGCACCCGCGCTTCATCATCATCCAAGCAGCCACCGGTGAATCGATGCCCCCCGACATCAGGGCGACGACCCGCCCGGCGCTGCCGAGGGGAAAGCCCCCCGGCCCGGGGAACACCCGTCCGTAGAGCAGGGCCCGGTCGCGCATGACTTCGACGCCAATCGCCACATCGGCCCTGTCCGATAGATCGACCCGGGCGCCGGTCGCCGCCACCACAGCAGCCCCCAGCACGCGCCCAATCTCGGGCGAGGTGTACGAGAAGGCCTTGTCGGCGCGCCGGGCGACGATGCGGAAGCTGCGCTCGTGCCCCAGCCCGGCCGCTTTGGCCTGCCGCACCGCCTCTGCGCTCATGGCCTCGATGTCGCGCGGGACCTCGACCACAGGGCTGAGCGACACCACGCCGAACACCCGCTGCAGGGGCGCAATGGCGCGCTCCACCTCCTCGGTATGGACGAACAGCCGGCTGCCCGAACTCTCGACCCAGCCCTCCAGCCCGTTCTCGCGCAGGCATGCGCGCACGTTGTGGCGCAGCTTGCGAACAAAGAAGGGGCGGTTCGCCCCTTTCAGGGCCAACTCGCCGTAGCGCAACAGAATCAGCCCCATACCATCCCTCCCTCGTCGGGCTACGGGCACAAGCCTCCGGCCGCGCGCCGCCGCGGCCGGAGCGTTCGTAACGGCGGAACGGGGCACGCAGCTCGGGCACCCGCAGCCTTCTCAAGCACGACGAGGGCCAGGTTGCCCCCGGCCCTCGTCAGACGTCAGACTAGGCTTTCTTTGCCCGTGCTTGCCACATAGGCTGCCTCACGCTGTGGGCGCTGGCTGCCTGCGGCCAGGGCGGAACAGGTTGGCCAGTTCGCCCTTCTCCCACACGACCAGGAGCGGCACCGCGTTAAAGATCGACGAGTAGCTGCCGCTGATCATACCAACCAGCAGCACCGCCACGAACTGCTTGATCGTCGCCCCACCAAACAGCAGAATGGCGATCATGACAAAGACGGCATTCAACTGCGTCGCCAGCGACCGGTGTAGCGTCTCCAGCAGGCTGCGGTTGACGATCAACTCGTACGCCTCGCCGCGGCGCTTGGGGATGTTCTCGCGGATGCGGTCAAAGACCACGATGGTATCCTGAACCGAGAAACCGACCACGGTCAGTAGCGCCGTCAGGAAGAGCGCGTCCGCCTCCCACCCCAGGAGCAGGCTCATGATCGAGAAGAAGCCCAGCGTGACCAGGATGTCGTGCAGAGTCGCCGCTGTGGCACAGACGCCGTAACGCATGCTGTTGGGCACCTTGCGCCATGCAAAGACGATGAAGCCCAGGATCGCGAGCGACCCGGCGATGATGGCCAACGTCGCAGCTTGAGTGACCTCGCGCCCCACCGACGGGCCCACGGTCTCAAAGCGCATTTCCGTGAGCGTGCCAAAGCGCTGCTGCAGGGCGCTCTCAACCGCCTGCTTGACCTCGACCTCCATCGGCTTGGTGCGGATGACCACCGTTGACCCATCGCCCACCGTCTGGATGCTCGGATCCACAATGCCCTGGCTCTCCACAACCTCGCGCACCTGCAGCGGCTGCACCTTCTCGGGGAACTGGACCTCCAGGAGCGAACCGCTGGTAAAGTCGATGCTCAGGCGGAACGGCGTCCCCCAGCGGGCGAAGGAGATGCCCATGGCCACCAACCCCGGGATGATCACCATCGCCGAGATCAGGAAGTACCACTTGCGCTTGCCGATGATATCCAGCATTCCTCTACCTTCCTCCGTCGCTCAGGCCGCCCCAAGCTAGACGCCCAACAGTTGGTGCTTCTCGCGCAGGGAGTCGCCGCTCGCAGCCAGGGTCGCCCGCATGAAGGTGCGCGTCACCGTGATGGCCGTGAACATGCTCACCACCACGCCCAGGAACAGCGTCACAGCAAAGCCCTTGACAGCGCTGGCGCCGTACTGTGAGCCAAACCAGAAGAGGATCACACAGTTGATCAGCGTCGACAGGTTCGAGTCACGGATCGAGGTCCATGCCCGGTCGAAGCCCGCCTCGACGGCCGCACCCAGGCTCTTGCCATGGCGCAGCTCCTCCTTCATGCGTTCGAAGATCAGGATGTTAGCGTCGACCGCCATGCCCACCGAGAGCAAGAACCCTGTAATGCCGGGTAAGGTCAGCGTTACCGGCACCAGCTTGAAGATGGCGATGGTGACCACCGCATAGGTGAGCAGCGCCAGGTCGGCCAGCACCCCCGGCAGCCGGTAGTAGATGAGCATGAAGAGGAGCACGATGATCAGGCCGATGATGCCCGCGCGGAGGCTGCGCGCCACCGAGTCCTGCCCCAGCGTAGGACCGACCGTCCGCCGCTCGATGACCTTGAGGGGGATGGGCAGCGCGCCATACTTGAGCTGCACGGCCAGCCCCTTGGCCTCAGCCAGCGTGAACTTGCCCTCGATGTACCCGCTGCCCTCTGGGATGGCCGTGTTGATGACGGGGCACGAGATGACCTTCTTGTCGAGGACGATGGCCAGATATTTGCCGACGTTGGCGCTGGTAAAGTCAGCGAAGGTCTTGGCGGCATCCGAGTTGAACTCGAATGTGACGTTGGGCTCCTGGGTCTGCGGGTTGATCTGCACGCCCGCATTCTTGAGGTCCTTGCCGGTGAGCACCGTCTTGTACACGATCTCTGACGCCGGCGTGGCGGTTGGCTGTGCAGCCGGGGTAGCGGTGCCCTGGGCCTCCGGCGTTGAGCCCGCCGCAGCGGCAGGGGTGCCCCCGGCCGCCGGTGTCGCCGTGAGGGCGGGCTCGGTGGCCGTGGATGCGGCCGCCGTCGTGGTCGGGGCAGCCTGCGCAGCCGTAGGCTGGGCCGCAGTGGCCGACGGCGTGGTGCCGGTCTGAGCAGCGCCCGGCTGGCCGAAGGTCGTCTTGACCTCTGTGCCCGGCTTCAGGTAGACGCCGTTGGTATCGATGAACTCCAGAAGGCCGGTGCCCTTGAAGGCGGCCACGGCCTCATCGGGATCCTTGATGCCGGGGAGTTCCACCAGGATGCGGCGGTCACCCACCACCTGCACGTTGGGCTCGGTCACACCCAGGCCGTTCACGCGGTTCTCCACGATGCCGCGCGCGGCATCGATCTGGTCCCTCGTCACCTGCTGCGTGGCGGGCACGTCGGCCTCGAGCAACACCTGCATGCCACCCTGCAGGTCTAGCCCCTGGCGCAGCTCGATGTCGCGGTTGAAGCCCAGGATGTGGATGCCGGGGTTGTTGGGCCACGCCACCCAGGCACTGAAGACGACCACGACGATAATGCCGATCAGCAACCGGAGATCACGTGTCCGCATGACGGATACTCTCCTCCCTGCCACCTGTCACGGGTCGGGGCTCCCTGACTCAAGGCCTATCCGAAAAGGCCACACCATCAGAGCGGCATAACACGCTCGCCGGCCCGTCGTGGGCCAGGCGAGCAGGCGCCGATTATACCGGAATCGTAACAGGGTGTCAAATATGTCATGTTATGTCCTGGCCACCCGGCGCCCCAAACAGCTGCCGCTCACGAAGGTAGCACACCACCCGCTCGCGCACCTCATCAGCCGTGAGCGGGTTGGTATCGATGTCGAGGTCGCAGTGCGCACGCGCCAGGGCCAGGCGGTCCCTCTGCAGCTCCAGCACCTCCTCGGTCCACGCCACGTCGCGCCGCCGGGAGACCGTCTCGAGGCTGGCCTGCAGGTGCACAAGCACACGCGGCCGACCGCGCCGCATCCAGAGGAACGGTACGTAGGAGTGCTCCTGCACACACACTCGTGCCGGGTAGCCCAAGGCCCGCAGCCCTGCGGCCAGCGTGCTCTTGCCCGAGCCGCACACCCCAACAATCACAATCGACTCGTCGATGGGCGAAGGTTCTGCCATCAACCCTCAGTCAACGGCAAGTGGCGATCAGCGCTCAGCATCGGGTCTCGCCCCTCGCGCGAGCAGGCACAGCAGCGCCCACCGGCCGGGGGCAGACCGCTGCAGGGCTTGGCCGCTGACCGCTATAGCGGTGCCCTCACCGTCATCCGCCTGGCTTCGTTTGCGTCGCCTCCCGGGTACACTCCCACCACCAGAATGCTGATATCATCCTGGGGCCGGCCAGCGTCGAGCTCAAGGGCCCGCGCCAGCAGGCGGTCGGCCAGCTCCTCCGCCGGCAGCATCCCCCACCCGGCCGCCAGATCGAGCCATGCCTCGGCGGTCAGGGCCGCCCCCGTGCGTACGCCGGCCTCCAGCAACCCGTCGCTGAAGGCGACGGCACGCAGCCCGGGCGCCAGGGGGACCTCCACGATCATGGGCTTGGTGCCCGGGTGGATACCGATGGGCTCACACATGCCATCCAGCACGCGCCCACCGCCCTCCTCGAGCAACAGCACCGGCGGCCCATTGCGCGATACCACCAACGTATGCGAGACGAGGTCAAGCGACACGATGGTCAATGTCGCCGACACCTGCCCGCCCCGGTGTGTGCGCAAATAGTCGTGGGCTGCCCGGCCCACGGCCCCATCGCGCACCCCTTCGCCAAGGAGGGATATCGCCTTGCGTGCAACCAGGTTCGAGATGATCTTGGCCGGTCGCCCGCTGCGTTGCCCATCCGCCAAGACGAAGGAAAGCCCGCCGTGGGGTCGCTCCACCACTTCGATGGTGTCGCCGCTCTCGGCCATCGCGTACTTGCGCACCTTGACGGCTGCCGACTGGAACTCCACCTGCGATCCCTCAGACCTTGCATGCCCGCGCAGGCAACGGCGCCTCGCGGGCCACCTCCGCAGCTCACGCCCCTTGCCCAGGGCATCAGCGGAGGCCCTCCCGCTCCATGATGTGTTTCGCGAAGGCCAGCGCCTCCTCCCGCGTGCGCACCTCGCCGGCAGCCTGGGCCTCACGGATGCCATCGAGCAGCACGCCGATCTGCGGCCCAGGCGCCAGGCCCAGGCCCTCGATGAGATCGTGCCCCCCCACCAGCGGCACCGGGTCGAGGATCTCGCGCCGGCGCTCGAAATACGCTTCGAGGAGCGCCGCGTCCACCGCCAGCAGCCGCTGCCAGTAGCCGGGCTCGGGCGTGCCCTCCTGGGCCGCCAGCTCGGCAGCCAACGAGAGGAGGATGGCCTCCACGCCGCTGGGCTCGGCGTCGCGGAAAAAGCGATAGATGGCCCGGCGCTCGGGCGCTGCCTCTGGCTCGTGCGCCATCTGCCAGGGCCGCAGGTAACTACGCACCGCCAGCCGCACGCGCACCGTCTCGGCGCTCGAGAAGCAGAGCCGACGGGCGACCGTAGCCGCCATCGAAGCTCCCAGCACTTCGTGGCCCAACAGGCGGCCGCCGGGTGCGGCGCGGCCCTGCTCGGTAGCCCCTTTGCCCACGTGGTGCAGGAGCGCGGCCAGCATCAGCATCGTCGCCCTGGTGCGGCCCCCCGGCAACAGGCCGGCCAGATACTCGCCCAGGCGCGCCCGGTAGGCGCCAACCGCCGCCTCCAGGGCCTGCCCCGTCGCCGCGGGCAGGCTCCACGCCTCGCCCTTGAGCCACGCAGTCAAAGCCTGCGTGGTGCCTACACAGCGAAGCGTCTGCTTCAAAGCGTTGGCCGTGCCCCCATCGCGCGCTTCCACCTGCCGCAGCGCCCCCAACTCGGGCACCACCTGGTCGAGCAGCCCCAAGCTATCCAATTGTCGCAGCGACTGCTCGGCCCGCGGCAGGGCCAGAATCTGCGCCAGCTCATCGCGCACCCGCTCGCGCGACACCGCGTCTAGCAGCTCGGCATCGCGACGGATCCACAAGGCCGTCTCGCTCTCGATCTCAAAGCCTAGCGCGGCGCTGAGGCGCACCGCTCGCAGCATGCGCAGGGGATCCTCGCGGAACGACTCGGGCGTTACGGCGCGCAGCAACCCCTCGGCCAGGTCGCGCCGGCCGTCGGCCGGATCGATCACCCTCGGCTGCGGTTCGAGCCCCGCGCCCGCCTCCACGGCCATGGCGTTGACCGTAAAGTCGCGCCCCAGGAGGTCCGCCTCGATGGTCGTCGCCCGCAGGCCGGCAAAGTCGAGGTACGTAGCAGCCTCGGCGGGCCCCACCACGACGCGCGCCGTATCGCGCGCGTCGTCGAGCAGCACAAAGGCGCCTCCCAGCAGGTCGGCCACCTGCCGCGCGATGGCAATGGCACCCGCCGGCACCACAAAGTCGATGTCATGGGTCTCCCTGCCCAGCAGCCGGTCACGCACCCAGCCGCCGACCAGCCATGCCTCCCGGCTGCAGGCCCCGATCACAGGCACCACCCTGGCCACCAGGTCCTCAGGCCGTGGTGCTCTTCCCACTTTTGCCCTCCACAATTCAGGCTCCACCCATCCGGATGGAGCCCGGAGATCGGACGATCCGCTTCCGGCAGGCGATGCCGCCCCGCCCCTCGGCCGCGCGCCCACCCTGCTCAGCGCGGGCCGCCAAGGACTGCCGGCTGGGAGCCGAATGCTGCCACGAGCGCAATGATCGTCTTGGCGTCGGCGATGGTGCCGCTCTGCACCAGGTCCAACGCCTCCTGGCGCCCGAGCACGCAGACGCGAGTCTCCTCTCCCTCTCCGGCCAGGCCGCCCCCTGGCCACTTGCGCTCATCAACCGAGATCCTCGCCAGGTAGATGTGCACGCGCTCGCTCGAGCCGCCGGGGCTGAGGAAGCAGGTGGCCAGGTGTTCGAGCCGGTCCACCTCATAGCCCGCCTCTTCGCGCACCTCGGCGCGGGCCACCTCCAGCGGGTCCAGGCCACGCCGCACCGTCCCGGCCACGATCTCCATCAGCCAGCCCCGCTCGCCAGCCGCATAGGCCGGGTAGCGGAACTGCTCCACGAGCACCACCTGGTCGCGCGCCGGGTCGTAGAGCAGCACACCGACTGCGTCGCCCCGCTCGAGGGTCAGGCGGCTCACCGGCGGGCTCATCGTGCCGTCGTAGCGCTCGTAGCGCACCACTGCACGGTCGAGCGACATAAAACCCTCATAGACCCGCGCCGTCTCCATGACCTCAACTCGGCGCGGGCCACGCGCCTGGCCTGCGGCGCACTCGCCTGGCGCCGCCCTTCGCGGCCCGGTCACCGCGCCGCACCTGCGCCTGCGTGCTGTTCGGCCCACTCGAGCCCGGCGTTCAGCGCCTTGAGGTTCACATCCTCCGTCCCTTTGGGGGCCCGGGCGCGAACGGCTGCCTCAATGGCGCCCCGCGAGACGATCTTCGTTTCCCCAACCAGCACGCCCAGGGCCACCACGTTCGCCGTGATGCGCCGCCCCGTTGCCTCCTCGGCCAGTTGGGTGATGGGCGCCTGCACTGCCGGCCGGCCCAGTGGCAGCCGCTTCACGTGCGCCGTGTCGACAATGAGCAGGCCATCGCGTTTCAGGTTGCCCGCATACTTGTCGCAGGCCTCCTGGCTCATCGCCAGCAGACAGTCGGCCTCGATCACCTTGGGGTAGTCGATCTCCCCGTCAGAGATGACCACCTCCGACTTGCTGGCGCCGCCGCGGGCCTCAGGGCCGTACGACTGGGTCTGGGTCGCGTTCAGCCCATCGTACACGGCGGCGGCCTCGGCCAGGATCACCCCTGCCAGGATCAACCCCTGCCCACCTTCGCCTGCCAACCGCACCTCGAAACGCCCCTGCATCCGCCCCCTCCGCTCTCTATCCCCTGACGCTCGCCTGCGCCATCTCGATCACCTTCTGATAGCGCTCGGTGAACTCGGGAATGTCGCGGTCGACCAGCACGCCGCGCACAATCTTGCCCTCGAGTTGCTCCGGCGGCATCTCTCTGGCACGCTCCAGCGGAATCGAGTCCTCCTTCAGGCGCCGCATCATATCGACCGCCGTGCCGAGTTTGTTCAGTCGCCCGAAGGTCGTATGGCAATAGCTCACCGCCTCGACCACAGAGAAGCCCCTCTTGCGCAGCGCCTGCTCGATGATGTGGTCCAGCTCGCGGGCATGGTACACGGTGCTGCAGCCGACGAATGACGCACCCGCGGCCTCGGCCAGGGCGCGCACCGGGAACGGCGGTTCGATGTGCCCAAAGGGGTCCGTCGTCGTCATCATGTGCTCTGGCGTCGTCGGTGAGTATTGCCCACCGGTCATACCATAGATGGCGTTGTTGATCACGATCGCAGTCAGGCCGATGTTGCGCCGCGCCGCATGGATGAAATGGTTGCCACCGATGGCCAGGGCGTCGCCATCCCCCATAACTACGATCACATGCATATCGGGCCGCGCCAGCTTGAGGCCGGTGGCAAACGCGAGCGCCCGCCCGTGAGTGGTATGCATGGTGTTGAAATCCACATACACCGGCATGCGGCCACTGCAGCCAATCCCCGAGATCATGGCCACGTCGTCTCGCGACCAGCCGATGCGATCGACCGCCCGGATGATGGCGCCCAGCACGATACCGATGCCGCACCCCGCGCACCACACGTTGGGGAACTTTTTCTTGTGGCGCAGGTAGGCGTACGGGTCCACCCGAGTCTCAGCTTTCATGGCCTCAGCGCTCCTCTATAGCCGCCAGAATCTCCTCGGGCGTGATGAGCCAGCCATCGGCCCGGTTGACCCGGCGCACCTTCTGCCGGCCTACCACCCGCTCCACCTCCAGGGCGATCTGCCCCAGGTTCATCTCGGCGACAATCACCGTGCGCACCCCCTGGGCGGCCTCTGCCAGCATCTCCTCTGGGAAGGGCCAGATGGTCTGCAGGTTGATGAACCCCACCTTGTACCTTCGCGCCCGCGCGACTGCCACTGCGTGGCGCGCCGAGCGCGCTGTGCCCCCATACGATATCACCAGGGTCCGCGCTCCCTCCACGCCATCGAGCTGGTAGAGCAGGATGTCGTGCAGGTTCCGCTCGATCTTGGCGTTGACCCGCTTGATCCAGGGCTCGATCTCATCCTGGCGCTCCGTCGGAAAGCCCGCCCGGTCGTGAAACAGGCCGGTGATGTGGTAGCGGAAACCCATTCCGAATGGCATGAGGGGCGGCACGTCGGTGCCCGGCGCTTCGTAGGGGTAATACCACTCTGGCGGCACATCGGTGCCCGGGCGCTCCACCACCTCCACCTGCTCCGGAAGGTCCACCTTCTCGCGCATGTGGCCAATGACCTCGTCCATCATCAGGAGCACAGGGGTGCGATAGCGCTCTGAGAAGGCGAAGGCCTTGGCCGTGAGGTCGAACGCCTCGCGCACCGAGGAGGGAGTCAGGGCAATGATGGGATGGTCACCATGGGTGCCCCAGCGCGCCTGCATCATATCGCCCTGAGCAGGCGAGGTCGGCAAGCCGGTGCTCGGCCCTGTGCGTTGCACATTCACCACCACGCACGGGATCTCGGCCATCGCCGCATAGCCGATATTCTCCTGCATCAGCGAGAACCCGGGGCCGCTCGTGGCGGTCATCGACTTGAGGCCACCCACCGATGCCCCGATGATGGCCGCCATGGAGGCGATTTCGTCCTCCATCTGGATGAACTTGCCGCCCAGCTCGGGCAGGCGCCGCGAGAGGTGCTCGGCAATCTCGGAGGACGGGGTGATGGGATAGCCCGCGTAGAAGCGGCAGCCTGCAGCAAGGGCTCCCTCTGCGCAGGCCAGGTTGCCCTGCATGAGGCGGATGGTCATGCGGCGTCCCTCCGCTCCTTCACACTCGGCGCAGGCTCGACCGTGATCGCCAGGTCGGGGCAGTGCTCCACGCACCACATACAGGCCGTACAGCGTTCGGGGTATACCACAAGAGGATGGCCGTCGGCGCCGGCCACAAACACATCCCGTGGGCAGAAGGCAATGCAGAGTCCACAGCCCTTGCACCAGTTGCCGAAGACACGTACCTCCCCCTGCCGCCCCCGGCGCGCGTCGCGCCGGTCCTCAGGGGGATCAGTCGCAGGTCGAGCGCCCGCAATCGATTCCTCTGCCATGTCGTCGTCGCGACCTCCTCGTCTCGACCCCAGGAAACCACTCCGCCCGGCTCGGCCCCAGGCGGCCCATGCAGAGATATTAGGCCAAAGAAGACCCAGTGTCAAGAATTGGCGGCGGCGGGCTGCGACGCCGCCGGCCGTCGTCCAGTCAGGAGATCGCCCAGTGGGGCTGCTCGGGGCCGCTGCTCTCGCCCAAGGCCCGCCGCACCAGCTCAGGAATATCCCCGGGCAACTCGGCGACGAGCACTCCCGCCGCCCGTAGGGCATGGATCTTCTCCTCCGCCGTGCCCGAGCCGCCCGAGATGATGGCCCCCGCATGGCCCATGCGCTTGCCTGCCGGAGCCGAGCGGCCCGCAACGAACGCCACCACGGGCTTGTGCATCCCAGCGCGGATGAATTCGGCCGCGCGCTCCTCGTCGCTGCCGCCAATCTCACCGATCAGCACCACCGCCCGCGTCTCGGGGTCCGCATCGAAAAGTCGCAACACATCCACAAAGCCCGTGCCGATCACCGGGTCGCCACCAATGCCCACGCAGGTCGACTGGCCAATGCCGGCCAGGGTGAGGGCGTGGACCACTTCGTAGGTGAGCGTCCCGCTGCGCGACACCAACCCTACAGGCCCCGGCGTGTGGATCGCTCCGGGCATGATGCCCACCTTGGCCTGCCCGGGCGTGATGACCCCGGGGCAGTTTGGCCCGACAAGGCGCATGGCACTGCCCGCCAGGCAACGCCGCACCCGCACCATATCGAGGGTGGGCACCCCCTCAGTGATACAGACCACCAGGCCTAGCCCCGCATCGGCAGCCTCCAGGATGGCATCGGCCGCTCCCCGAGCAGGCACGTAGATGATCGAGGCGTTAGCGCCCGTCTCGCGCACCGCCTGGCGTACCGTATCGTAGACCGGCACCCCGTGCACCTTCTGGCCGCCCCTGCCGGGCGTCATGCCCGCCACAACCTGGGTGCCGTAAGCCAACATCTGCTCGGTGTGGAACGAGCCCTCACGCCCGGTGATCCCCTGCACCAGCAGCCGCGTATTGCGGTCGACAAGGATAGCCACTGCCCTTCCTCCCCGTAACAAGGGAACTGAGGGAGCAGAAGGAGCCACCGGAGCTGAAGGGACGAGCACCGGATTCTGCGCGCCCTCCATCAGCTCCTTCGGTTCCGCCAGCCCCTCAGTTCCGCTCGTTCAAGTCTGCCCCGGCCGCCGCGTCCACCGCCAGGCGCGCCGCCTCTGCCAGCGAGGTCGTGGTGCGGATGCCACCGGCCTGCGCCAGGATGGCCTGGCCCTCCGCTTCGTTGGTGCCCACCAGGCGCGCCACGATCGGCACGTCGGGCCGCACATGCGCCAGCGCCTCTGCCACGCCCCGTGCCACCTCATCGCAGCGCGTGATGCCCCCAAAGATGTTCAGCAACACCGCCCTGACGCGCGGCTCCTCCAAGATCAGGCCCAGCGCCGTGGCCACCCTTTCGGCCCGCGCCCCGCCGCCGATATCCAGGAAATTGGCTGGCATGCCGCCGAACGCCTTGATCGCGTCGAGCGTTGCCATGGCCAGGCCTGCCCCGTTCACCATGCAGCCGATGTTGCCTCCGAGGGCCACATAGCTGAGGCCTGCCGCGCGCGCACGGGCCTCAGCGGCCAACTCCTCATCGGCGTTGCGCTGCGCCTCCAGATCTGGATGACGGTAGAGGGCGTTGTCATCGAGGTTGATCTTGGCGTCGACGGCCAGCAGCTCTCCCCCACCGGTGACCACGAGGGGGTTGATCTCGGCCAGCGACGCATCGGTCTCCACAAGGGCAGTGTAGAGCCCCTGTGCCACACGGGTGAACTGGGGCCAGAGGCTCTCCGGAAGAGATAGAAAAGAGGCAAGAAAGCGGCCCTGGTACTCACGGAGGCCCAGGAAGGGGTCCACATGCAGCGTGGCAATGCGCTCAGGGTGGCTGCGGGCCACCTCTTCGATCTCGACGCCCCCCTCTGCCGACGCCATCGCCGCCACCCGGCCTGCCGCCCGATCGACCACCATGCCGAGGTACAGCTCACGCGCGATGTCGGCCGCCTCTTCTACCAGCAGCCGGGTCACAGGCAGCCCGTGGATCTGTAGCTGCAGGATTGCCGCCGCCCTCTCGGCCGCCTCCGCAGGCGAGGCCGCGACGCGGATGCCCCCCGCCTTGCCTCGCCCGCCAACAAGCACCTGTGCCTTGACCGCCACCCTCCCGCCCAGGCGCTCGGCCGCCGCGGCCGCCTCTCCAGGCGACCCGACCACCTCGCCCCGCGGCACGGCGATGCCATACCGTGCCAGGATGGCCTTCGACTGGAACTCGTGCAGCTTCATGCCTGCCCCCTTGGTGCCTCATTGCACCGGCGCGAACTCCACAATGCGGTTGTTGGCCGAGTCGGAGACCAGCACACGCCCCTGCCCATCGAGCACAATGCCGGTAGGCAGGTTGAGTGATTGCAGGTCGCTGCCGAGCCTGCCCCACACCGCCAGCACCCGGCCATCGCCCGAGAACTTGATTACCCGGCCGCTCTCGGGGTCGGTCACATAGACGTTGCCACCGCTGTCGGCCGCCAGGTAGGGCTTGTTGACCACCGATTGCCCTTCCCAGCCCTCTACAGGAAACTGGCGCAGGAAAGCCATGTGGCTATCGAACACCTGCACGCGCCGGTTCCAGGTGTCGGCCACGTACACCTGGCCTTGGGCGTCGATGGCGATGCCGACCGGCTCCATGAACTGCCCATCGCCGGCACCGGCCCCACCCCACTGCCCCAGCAACTTGCCATTGGCATCGAACTCGACCACGCGCTTGTTGCCTGTATCGGTGACCCACACATTCCCCTGGCCATCGACGGCTACACCGCGCGGACCATAGAAAGCGACACCAGGCTCCTGCCCCCCTGCCTGGCCAAAGGTGCCCCATTGGGCCAGGAACTTGCCGTCGCGGTCGAACTTTTGGATGCGGTGGTTCCACGTGTCAGCCACGTATACTACCCCGCCCGGCCCTACCGCGACGCCCCACGGCTCCTGGAACTGCCCGGCGCCGCTGCCCTGGCTGCCCCACGAGGCGAGCACTGCGCCGTTGGCCACATCCAGCACCTGGATGCGATGTCGCTGGCTGTCGGCCACGTAGAGGCGGCCAGCCTGCGCGTCGAGCGCCACTCCCTTTGGTTCGCTGAGCTGCGCCATCCCGCTCGCGTCGGCGCCCAGCACCCGCTGCGCCGAAAGCGCCTGGTAGGCAGTCATGTAGGGGTCCTCCCCCTCGCTCTGCTGGGCGGCCACCTCGGGGCCGTAATCCCACAGTTGCGCAGCTACGTCCTTACGCACATACATAGCGAAGGTGTGCACCAGGGGCCAGCTCGCCAGCGGCGCGTCGTACTTGCGGTACATGATGATGTTCCACAGGCTCTGCCGCGTCACCGGGTTGGTCAGGTTCTGCCAGATCTTGGCGGGCGTCAGCGTCTTGTAGTCCTCGATGGGCCACCAGATCAGGCGATACTGCCGCCGGTAGTAACGGTTGCCGAGGAACGGCTTGACCGCCGCCTCGTTCTCTGCGCCGACGAGGACCACGGCCGCATCCAGCGGCCCACTGGGCGCCTTGCCATAGTACTGGGCATTGGGCCAGTCGCGGAAGTACCACACGAAGGGCCAACTCGACTGGTCATCGTAGGCCACCTTGAGGTCTTTCTCGCCGCCGGTCAGCCGCCGCGACATCGCCTCCAGCTCCCGCATCACCATGGCATCGTCGGGCGAGCCCTGGGCGTAGGTCAGCATCTCGGTCGCCGAGTCGCCGTTCTTGAAGACGGCCATCCACGAGTTGTGCACGGTCAAGGCCGCAAGGGCCACAAAGACGACGACCAGCGCCACCCGCCCCGTCGCACGCCAGCCCAACTCGCCCACAAAGCGCGCCAGGGGCAAGCCCGCAATCAGAAGCAGAGCAAAGGCGCCCAGCCAGGCCATCGTCGCATTCAGGCTGGCCGTGGAAGTGCCCGTGAACGGCCGAGAGGAGAGCGCCCCCAGCAGCGCCACCAGGGCCACCGGGAGGAGCAGAGCCACCCAGCCCGCCCCACGCTTGTAGAGCGCCCGCCAATCGGCGTCGAGCAAGTGCTCGGCGAACCAGCCGGTGAGGAGGATCCAGGGCAAGGTCAGGTGCACGAGGAGCCAGGGCATCTTTTCGCCGCCCCAGCTAAAGATGATGAAATTCGCCACTGCCCAGTAGAACACCATGGGCACAAAGGGCACCCGCCCCGTGGCAGGGGTTGCCACCTCCTGCTGGGCCTGCAGGTGCGCTTCGGCCACCGCCTCATCCGCAGGCGCCGACGCCCCGCCACTCGGCCCTTGGGGGCCGATCACAGCATACGCCGCCTCACCCATCCGCAGCCCGCCCTGCTCGCTGGAGGCCGCGGCGAGCCCTGCCGCCATCGTCGCCCGCAGGCGACGCTGCCGGAGCACGTAGTAGGCGCTGCCGATAAGCCCGAACACCAGCGGCAGGTACTCGTAGAGCGGCAGCAGGATCAGGTAGTAGTGCCACGGCTGGCCCCCACGCCGTACCCCCTGCTGCGAAAGCCAGTAGCCCAGCGACCCGACCTGCCCAGTCGCAAAGCCCTGGCCATTGGTGAAGAACGAGGTGAAGAGCAGGATGTAGATGGAGTAAAAGATGCCCGCCGCCACCGGCCAACGCTTGCGATCCCACCACAGGCCCACAGCCACCGAGGCCACAAAGCAGGCCGCCCACACCACCCCCGAGCGCAGCAGGTTCGCAGGCGCGTAGGCCACCGGGTCGAACGCGGGATCTCTGAGCACAATCCCCAATGCCTTGATGGCCAGGGGCGAGGCGAGCGGCAGCACCAGCGTGCCCATGACCATGAGCAGGTCAAAGGCCGCGAACTCGCGCCAGGGTTGCCGGGGATTCTGGCGCCACTGGTACAGGAAAAGGCCGGCCAGGAAGGTCCAGAAGACAAAGGTCTGGATGAAGGCCGTCTCCATGTTGGAGAAATAGAGCACCTGCCCCAACACCACCAGGTAGAGGTACTTGTCTTGCCGCTTCTCCAGGTAGTTCAGGATGCCGATGAACATCATCAGCGTGAAAACCACCGAGAACGCATCGTGCCGGATGAAGCGGCCATAGTACATCAGGGCAGGAGAGATCACCGCCAACGCAGCGGCCACCAGGGTCCCACGCTGCTTCAGCCAGGGCCGCAGGAACAGGATGGCGCCGACGGCGAGGATGCCAAAGATCGCAGCCGAGAGGCGCCCGGTGTAGTCGTTGTGCCCGAACAGGAAGTAGATGAACGCCGTCACATGGTACAGGAACGGCCCATGGTAGATCGGGTTATGGATATAGCCCTGCCCGGTGTACAGTTGCCACGACTCCCAGGCATGGATCGCCTCGTCATGGTTGTAGGAGCGCGAACCCAGGTCCCACAGCCGGGTGGCAGCGGCGGCCAACAGGATCACTGCGGCCGCCAGCACCCAACCATCCAGGCGCAGCCACGATGAGATAGGCCGTCGCAGGAACGAGTCCTTCCGGGACTCGGTAGCCAGTTCCGTCATGCCTTCGCACTCTCCTTCAAGGCTTGACCCATAGCTCGAGCGCTTCCTGCCGCACCGCGCCGCCCTGCGTCCCCACCAGCCACCAGGCGAGGGCATCACGGGGCGAGCCCAACGGCGCATCGCTCGCCGTCTGCAGCACAAAGCGCGTGCCCGCATACCCGGCAGGCGGCGCGGCTTGGTCACCCGCTGCCAGCACCAGTGCATCGAACTGCGAAGCGTCGTCTGTCGCACCGATCAGGCGCAACCCGGCAAAATCGCGCAGATACCAGGGCACCAGCGGCCCCAGGTCCCGCTGCACACCAATGGTCAGAGCATGCTGATCGAGCGTCGTCCGCACCGACCAGTTCTCAAGGAAACCCACCATGTCCCTCAGATTCACCGCGCTCGGCGCCACCACCAGCGGCTCACGGGGGTCGCGTGCATGGTCAAAGTTCAGGGCGACGCTCGATCGCAGGGTCAGGGCACCGACGACAGCCAGCCCCAGAATGCTTGTGGCCCACACCGTCTCGGCGTGCCCCACCCAAGAGCGGAAGATCGCGATCGCTCCGACCAGGAACAAGGGGCCCACAGCCGCCAGCACGCCCACGAGCAAGCGGTCGCGCTGCAGGCCGTCGGCATAGTCTACGCTGTACGCCGTCAGGTTCAGCCACCAGAAGGCCAACAGCGAGCCGAGGGCCAGGAGCCCCACCCCCACCCATGCCCATTGGGGCCTTTCCAGACGAGCCACCAGCCTGCTCACGGCGAACCCGCTCAGGAGCGCCAGCGGCAGAACGGCCAGGGCCACAGCGTCTCCGTCGCGTGCGCCAGAGAGGGTGGCCAGGGCGACGGCCACCACGGCCCAGACCACCAAGAAGCGGCCCAGAAGCGCCTGCCTGCGCCAGGCGATCACAGCACCCACCGCGCCGAGGAGCAGAGCGCCGATCTCATAGTAGGCCAGGATGCCGAGGGGATAGGCCCAGGCACGCCCCGCGCTCCCGGGCGCCAGGCGAGCCAGCCAGGCTCCTAGCTGGTCCACCGCTCCCTGCAGCCCACCGACGTTGAGGAAGAAGGCTGTCGAAACCGGGAGCACCGTCGCGGCCCATGCGGCCCATGCCCTGCCATCGCCCAGCACCGGCTGCAGCGCTTCTTCGGTGGCCGCCCAGCCGAGCCACGGCTGGCCGCGCCGCTTGGCGAGCCATGCCAGGCCCGCGAACAGGCCGGCCGCCAGCAGAAAGGTATAGGTCAGGGGGCCGGAGATCAGGCTCACGGCCAGGCCCACCCCGCCGACTATCTTGGCCCGCGTGACCTGCCGCCGACCAGCCAGTTGGAGGGCCCAGAGGAGCGCAGCCAGCCCGGCCAGCGTGGGCGCCAGCCCGGCCAACGTGCGCGAGTAGTAGACCAGGGTGGGAGAGAAAGCGAGAAGGAATGTGGCCGCCAACGCCCCCCAATGCCCCAACTGCCGGCGCAGGGCCAGAGGAGTGAGCACCACCGCGGTGCCCAGCAGGGCCGGCAGCAGGCGCACTACGGCATCGCTGGCGCCAAAGGCAAACATGCCCCCAAGTGCGCCATCGAAGAGCAAGGGCGCCACGCTCGCGCCTGCAGGCTGCCCCTGCAGGAAGTGCCATGCCGCCAACGCCTGCCGCGCCTCGCTGGGCAGCAGCGGCCAGCGACCCAAATCAAAAAGGCGGATGAACGCAGCCCCCATCAGCAGGGCTGCGTACAGCACCGCCTCCAACGTCAGGCCCGGCCAGGTCGGCTGCTCCGCCCGGCCCGCTCCATGTGCCAGTTCTGCTCTTTCGGGCATGCTCCGGTCCGTCTATCCGTCGTACGATAGGCCAGCGCTTGCCTGGCGCCTCCAAAGGCGCCGGCGCCGCAGCCCATCACATCGCAGGCCGATTATAAGAGAAGCGACAGGCAGTGTCAACAGCTTCGCTGCGCGGGCAGCCGGCGGCCCGGCTAGATGTGCCGCTGGTAGATCACCACCCTGGGGTTCTGGTAGACCAGATCGAGCTGCCCTTCCCTGACCATCGCATCGAACTTGGCACGGCTCTCTGCCCCATACTGCACCGTCTCCAACTGGCCAAAGTACACGTACTGCACTCGCAGCCCCTTCATCAGGTCGAGCGTCTCCTCGGTGCTGGTCGACCGGAACAAGCGCTCGGCCAGGCTCTGGCGTTCGGCCACCAACCCGGGCGGCCGCTGCTCATTCTGGTGGGCCCCCACCAGCGTCGGCAGGCCAGTGTATGAGGAGACGCGCAGGCCACCCTCCCGATAGTAGCCCAGCGGAGCTTCTGCGATCACCGGGGTGCCATGGACATGGTCGAGCAGCCAACGGATGGCATCGGAGTCGTAGCTGAGCACGATGGTGTGCTCCATATCGGGCCAGTGATAGGCCCCCGTGCGCATGTAGGCCAGGCCATCGAGCGTGCCGATGGGCGGCGGCCCGCCGGGGAAACGCTCGTTCACCCGCGCCGCCGTGCCCAGCGGAACGTACGCCAGGCTGATCGCCCCCAGGCCGGCCAGCGCCACCACCCAGGCCAGCCGCCGCCCAGGTGCTGGAACCTTGGAGGCACGGCCCCCTTGCGCCATCTCCGCCAGCCTTGTGGGCACCCCCACCCCCGCCGCCAGCGCCATGAGCACCCACGCCTGCAACCCGAACTTGAAGACGGTGTTCATGCGCTGCCATTCGCTGCCCTGCAGGAAATCGGCCAGGTAGAAGAACTCGGTGCCCACCAGGATCAGGCAGCCCCACGCCGCCACCAACCCTGCCCACCGCTCGGCCCGCCGAGCGTCGGGCCGCAGCCACAGGTCAAGCCCCAGGGCTACCAGGGGCAGGAGCAGGGCTGCTGCTTCTTCTCCCGCCAGGAGCGCTGCCAGCGCCAACACCGCCGCCCCTGCCACCAGCCAGCGACGCAGCCGCGTCGACGTGGCAGGCGGCGAGTGCAGCGCAGCGAGCAGGCGCCGTGCCCGGCCTGGCCCCCAATACAGCCGCCACACCCGCCCCGCACCCCTTCGGCCCTGCCACCAACGGGCGCCCAGCCACCCGTAGAGGGCCACGAACCACAGGCCCCAGACCACCAACAGATAGCCCAGGCCGGTGTCGTTGATCAGCAGGCGGGGGGCCGCAGCAGGCGGCGCATAGTGCGCGTAGAACGGCAGATAGAGCGCCAAGGCCAGCGCCGCTACTCCCAGCCCCTGCGCCACGCCGGCGCCGGCTCTTCCCCGCTCGGCTTCCGTCCACACCAGCGCGACAATCACCAGACCCAGGTAGGTGGGCAGGTCCCAGGTATTCATGGGCCCCAATGCGCCCACCGTGAGGGCGAGCAGGCCGAGAGGGAGCAACACGAAGGCCCGGCCACGGCCCTCCCTCCTGCCTCGCGGGGCCAGGCACTGCCCGGCTGCGAGCACGAGCGCAGTAATGGTGAAGGGAAGGGCCATGATATGAGGGTGCAGGTCGGCAAACAGGTAGCTGAAGAAAGGGAATTCGTTGATGGTGAAAGGGATGACGCGGGTAGCTTGATACCAGTAGTCAAAGGAGGGGAGCTTGGCTGCCCCGCGCAGCCAACGCCCAATCCCCACCAACAGCGGGCCCAAGGCCTCCAGCCCGATCTCCGGCCGGGGCGTGGCCCCGCCCGCCGCCACCATGCCGGCCAGCCATTGGGCCAGCACAGTCAGGTTGCCCAGGAGGGCCACACCGGCCACGGCTGCAACCCCGCCCCACAGCCAACGCCGACCGTGCAGGCGGGCCGCCAGTGCATGCCCAAAGGAGAATGCTGCTCCCACCGTCAGGGCAAAGAACGATGGCACCGCCAGGTTGAAGGCGACTTCGGGCACCACCCCCGTCAGCTTGATGAGCACATCGACCAGGTAGAGCCCATAGTAGTAGTAGTTGATGTAGCCACCGGCAAAGTAGGGGTCATAGGGAGGAAAATGGGCGCTCTTGAGGATGGCGTTGAGGTAGGCGATCTCCATCATCTTCTCGCCGCCAAACCAGGGCTGCCAAAGGTCAGGGTTCAGCAGGCGGATGAGTACGAGCCCGGCAAAGGCGCCGGAGAAGAGCAGCTCTTCGCGCACGAGAAGCCAGCGGCGCGAGCGCCACAGGGCCGCCAACTCTCTCCGCTTGCGGTAGCCCATCAAGGCCCCCGCAGCCACCAGGAGCCCCAACATCCCGTAGATGGGCCCCACCCGGTTGCCGAGCACTCCAATCGAGGCCCCCAGCCACACCCCGTAGGCCACGGCCAGCCACCCCACCGCCTTGGCCGCCAGGTAGCCGCGGTCAGGCAGCCCCCGGCACCCGCCCAACACGAGTGGCCACGCCGCCCAGCCCACCACAGCCAGCGCCAGCCACCAGACGAGCGCCGAGGCCAGGGGGCTCGCATTAGCCAGCGCGTTCCAGCCCCTGTCGTCGACCACCGGGAGCTGGTCCACCGGCCCGTCGAGCATCAGCGGCCCCCCTTGTTGGGCACTCGCCAGGCTCGTAGTGGGCGCCTCGGCACCCGTTGCCCCACCTGCCGCCAATGCCGCAGGGAGCGCGCTGATGCGCGCACTACCACCCCCATTCGTAGTGGGCGCTTCAGCGCTTTCCGCCAGCGTCACGCTTGGCCCCACGTCGTCGTCAAAAGGGCGCGTGGAGAGCCCTCCCAGACTCTCCTTCCGCACCTCATAGATCGTCACCGGCCCCTGCTGGTACACCGGCCGGAACATGTCGCTCCACGCCGCAAACTTGGCCAGGCCCCGCCGATCGTAGTAGACTTGTTCGAGCTGCCCCACGTACACGTACGAGACGTCGTACAGCTTGAGCAGGTGCGCCACCGCCATCCGGTCGGTGCTGTTGTAGAGCGTGCCCACATCGGCCAGCCGCCACCCCACCACATCGGCAGGCACTACGGCGCGCTGCTGCCTCTCGTGCCAGTCCCACCCGATCACCGTGGGCAGACCCGTGTAGATCGACACCCGAGAGCCCCAGCGGTAGAGCGGCGCATTGCCTTCGAGGATCACCGGCGAGCCGTCGATGTTCCTCTGCAGCCAGTGGATGGCGTCCATATCGGCCTTGAGTTCCAATGGCCTGCCCTCATCGTAGTAGACCGCCGTCTGCGCATAGGCGGCGCCGTCGAGGGTCGGGCCAGTCGCCCGGTCGAAGCGGTCGTCGATCTTGCCCCAGGTGGCCGTCAGCGGGTAGAGCGCGGCGCCGCAGAGCAAGAGCACCAGCCCACCCTGCCACAGCCGCCGCGTCGCCGGCGGCCAGCGCGTCCAACGCCGTGAGAGTGCCTCCAGCGCCACCGCCGCCGCGACCCCCCACAGCACCCACACCTGAAGGTAGAACTTGAACACCGTATTCATGCGGCCGATGTCGCCCTTGAGCACCACCACTTCCACGGCCAGCGTCAGGGCGAGCCCCAGGGTGAAAAGCATGGCCGCAAAGCGCTCGGCAACCGGCAGGTCTCGCCGCAGCATGAGCATCAGCCCTACCAGGATCAGCGGCAGCGCCAGACCCAGCACCCACCAACCCGCCAGGAAGGAGAGCGCGGAGATGCCGAGGATCGCCACAACGCCCAGCCAGCCGATCTCAAAGCTCGCTTGCGGTTGCACGAGATCGTTGGCCAGGCGAGCGTAGCGGCCGATGCGCAGCGGCCGCCCCAGGCTCAGGCGCACTGTGCGCGCCAAGGCCCCGCGCGCCTGGTAGCCAAAGGCGCGGCTGATGGCATAGGTCACCAGAATGAGCAGGAACACCCCGTGGATCAGCAGGTAATCCCCGAGCGAGGTGCGCGGCCCGCTCCACAGCTCCACCGAAGTGTAGGCGGCGCCGTAGCGGCTCAGGAACGGCGCGAAGAGCAGCATACTCGCGACGAGGAGGGCCAGGCCCCGCCCGGCCACAGTGCCTGCGTTCTCCCAGGCAATGCCCTGAGGGCGCAGCATGTGCGCCAGCACCAGCCCTCCCAGCGCCAGCAGCAGGTAGGTCGGATAGTCCCACGTGTTGTTTGCCCGCAGTTCGCCGAGCACCAGGGCCAGCAGGCCCAACACCAGCCACTCGCCCCAGTCCACGCCAGCCGCCCAGCTTCGCAGCTTCCCAGAGACCGTTGCCCCCCCGGGCCATGGAGGCACGAGCGAGCCCTGAGGCGCCCCCGCCCCCGGCGCATGCTCGCCTGGCTCGGCAGCATCGGCTGCGCGCCACCGCGCCAGGCTCACGATCAGGCCCAACGCGAGCAGGCCGAAAGGCAGCGCGATCAGGTGGGCATGCAGGTCCGCATACAGGAAGGAGAAGAATGGGAACTCGTTGATCTCCCCCGCGCCCATGATGCGGCTCGCATTCCAGTACCACCACTCCGGGCGAAAGTTGAGTGCCTGCCCCGCAAACAGGACCCGGTACAGCCCCGCCAGCGCCTTGATCAGCCCCTCCAGGCCGGGGATGGTACTGCGAAAAGACACGCCGCTAGCCTGCCAGAGCCCCTGCAGAAGCAGGCGGAGCTGCCCCAGGTTGCCCAGCACGGCGATCAGAAGCGCCCCAAACAGGGCGAAGCGGGCGCCCCGATCGACGACACGCTCCTCCTGCCCGCCCAGCAGGCCGTCAACCACCGCATAGCCACCCATCGCTGTCATGGCAAAGAGGGTCGGCAGGGCCAGGTTGTACGCCACCTCGGGCACCACCGCCGAGAGCTTGATCAGCGTGGCCACGATGACCTGGCCAAAGTAGTAGTAGTTGATGTAGCCACCGGCAAACCAGGGGTCATAGGGCGGGAACCAGGTGCTCTTGATGATGGCATTGAGGTAGGCGAAATCCATCGGCTTCTCGCCGCCCATCACCGGGTGCCAGAGGTCAGGGTTGCCCCAGCGCACCAGGAGGAAGGCTCCAAAGAAGGCCAGGAACAGCCCTTCCTCAAAAACCAGACGGCGCCACGAGTGGCGCAGGAACGCCCGCATCTCTGCCCAACGCCGCCGGGCGATCAAGAGGGAGAGGGCAAACAGCGCCACGACGAAACCGGCAATCGCCGGCCTGGTGTAGGGCACAAGGTGCAGGCTGGCACCCAGCCAGGCCAGATAGGCCACGGCCAGGATCCCCAGGCTCTTCGCAAAGATGTAGCCTCGATCTCGGAAGCGCCGGAAGGCCACAAACGCCAGAGGGAAACCGATCAGGGCCAGCAGATCCACCACCAACAGCCAGGCCAACACCGGTACCCGGTTCGCCAGACCCTCCGGGTCAAACATCGCCCGCCAGGTGCCGCCTGCCTGCTGAACCCGCTCCTCCTCCAGGGTCAGCATCAGCCCGTGATGCGAGGCCATGCTCGCCAGCGGGCTCAGACGCATCACCCGCTCTAGCTCGATGCCGCCAAGGAGCTGGCGCGCCCGTTCGCTGGAATAGCGTGCTGTCTTTTTCAGGATAATGACTTTTGGATGGTCGTAGACGGTGAACGACTCATCGGCTGTGTCATCGACGAGCTGGATTGGCCCAAGGTTGGGGTAGGAGGTAAAGACCTTGAGGGTGTCGAACCCCAGCTCGCCGGAGAACAGATCCTTGTAATAAGCGATCGTCAGAGGGAACCGCTCCGGCAGGCGAACCACCGAGCCGTACACCCGGTTACTGGAAAGGACGATGTAGTCGGCCTCATCGAGCCACTTGAGCATCGCGTCGAGCTTCTCGGGCGTATCCTCCCAGTAGGGGTCCGTCTCTACCAGATGGTAGATGCTGGCCGCATCCTTGCCATCGACGTTCTGAGGAACGGTGTCGTCCCACATCTCCCAGGTCAGGCTCGATCCGGCCGGGATGTTGGCGTACACCCACCGCGACGCCTCCACCCGCGTGAGCGGGCGCCGGTAGATGTTGGTGAACGCCTCGGCGTACAGGAAGGTACCTCCCAGCACCACCACGCCCACCAGCCCAGCCACGAGCGGCGCCTGCCCCGCCAGGTAGCTCATCCACGTAGGGGCAGCGCGAGAACCGCCCCGCACCCGGCCTGCCAGGGCCTGCCCCTGCCGCCACAACCACACCAGGAAATACGCTGCCAGAATGACCAACAAGGGATAGATGGGCAGGAAGTAGCGGATGGTCTTGACGAACTGCACGCTCTGGTAGACAAAGGTCAGCGTCACCCAGAGGATGATCAGCAGGTGCTCGAGATTGCGCTTGCGCACCAGTTCCACCGTGGCCACCAGCCAACCGGCCCATGCGGCCAGGCCCAGGGGCAGCCCCATGCCCCACAGCACCATGTTGCGCCAGGCGAACCAGATTGGCTCGCGGTCGGTCCATTGGTGGCTGGGCGGAAAGTCGACACTGCCGTTCACCAGGCCACTCGCCGCCAGCACATCCTGCTGCAACCAGCGCATCGAGATGTTCAGGTTGAGAGGGCCAGGCCCGGTAAAGGCGTACGGCTGCGTGATGCGGAAGGCGACCAGCGCGGCCAGCCCGGCCACGGCCAGCAAGCCCGTGGCCCTGGCCAGCCAGCGCAATGCTGCTGAGCGCCGCGCCGCCCGTTCGCCATCGCCATTGATGCTCATCGCAATCGAGAGCCTGCCCAGGCGACACCGCCAGAGTGCAGGCCCAGCTTCGCCAGCCTCCACCTGAGCCGGCGCGCGCGCTGCTCGCATGAGCGCCGCCACGCCGATAACCAGCACGTAGGTGGCCACGCTGATCTTCCCGGCCACCGCCATACCAAAGGCCGCACCGGTGAGCGCCCAGTTGGCCCAGCCCCCATCCTGCAGCGCCCGGATTGTAAAGTAGAACGCCAGGGTCACGAGCAGCGTGGTAAAGGTCTCGACCGTGAAAAAGTGCGAGTGCTGAATCGCCAGCACCGTGCATGCCATAAGGAATGAAGCAAGGAGCCCCACCCAGCGCCCATAGAGCCGCCGGCCCAGGAAGAAGACCAGCGCGACGACCGCCAGGTCGTAGAGGGCCGACACCACCCGCCCCACCAGATGGATCTGCCAGTAGCTGCTCTGGTTGAGCAGGATGCCGACACCCTTGACGATGAAGATCGGCAGCGTGCCGTAGACGAACATGCCCACGCCCTGGTTGTGCGGATTCAGAGGCGAGCGGGCTTCGTCAAAGTACTCGGCAATGCTCTTGGGCCAGCCCAGCTTGGTCTCTACATCCGTCAGGAACCGCTCATCGGGGTGCAGGTGAGTCTGCTCATCCCAGTTGACGCCAGTCAGGCGCATCGACGCACCCACCAACAGGATGGCTACCAGCGCCAGCGCCAGGAACTCGCGCGTCTGCACGTAGGCCCGCAGGGCGTCCAGGGTACGCGAGCGGCGGCCCCCACGGCCCGTGCCCACCTTGCTCCCTACGGGATCATGTCGCATAGCGCTACCTCTCTCCATAGAACGTCACGAACGCCACCTGGCCGTTATAGTCCCGATGGTTGATGGCCACCCCACCTGGGAACTCGGCTGCCAACATCTCCAGCGTTGCCCGGTCGTCGGGGTGCACGATGAAGAGCAGCTTGCCCCTGGCCGTCGCCAGCGGCGGCTTGTTGGGGTCCAGTTCGGGCACCTCCCAGTCCCACGACTTGGACATGACCTTGAGCTGGGCCCGCAGGGCGTTGCCATCGAACCAGTAGGGCCAGATCTTGACGAACGCCTGGCCCTCCGGCGCAAAGTCATCGAGCACCCGTGCGATCTCCAAGGATATCGCATAATTGCGTCCTGGCAAGTGCGCCACATATTCATCAAAGTAGGCATGGCGCGTTTCCGCCAGCTCGGCGCCCAGGAGCACCACCACCAGGGCGATCGCCGGCACTCCGGCGCCCATCGACCTGCGCACCAGGGCGCGCCAGCGCTCCGCCCGCGGCCGAGTGGGGCTCCACCACACCGCCCCGGAGGTGCCCGCCGTTTCCTGGGCCGTCACAGGCTTGCCCAGAAAAGCCAGGCTTCGCCGCAGCAAGGCGAGTGGCAGCGCCGCCAGCAGGTACACCGGCACGATGGCGCCCGAAGCCCGCACCGCGTTGGGCACCTCGCGCGGGAACGCCACCGAGAGTGCAGTGGGCAGCATCAGGCTCCCCAAAAACACGAGCGCCAGAGCATAGTGGCCGCGCCGCCAACGGGCCAGCGCGTAGCCCAGGCCAGCCACGAAGAACACTGCGCTCACGGCACCAAGCTCCCGCTGGTAGGGCACGTTGCTCAGCGCCACCTCATCGCCGCGCAGGTTGAACATGCCCGCGGCGCGCCACAGGTTGCCCGCCAACACTCCCGCCAGGTCTGCCGGCAGTGGCCGCTCGACCGAGGTCACCCGCGTCGCTACCCGGAAGAGGTAGCTCTGGGGCTGCTCGAGGGCATACCTGCCCAGGGGGAGGAAGACGAGCATCGCCCCCACCGCCAGCCCGACCAACCCCCAGCCGCGCCGACGCAGCGCCCCCCTGCCCTCCCGCGCCACCTCGATGGCCAGCGCGGCTGCCACCGCACCCGGCACGATCATGAAGGCATTGTAGGTGTACAGGCCCAGGCCGAGGGCCATCCCGGCCAGCACCCAATCGCTAGCCCGGCCACGGCGCAGCGCCCGAAGCAGGAGGAACAGCACCACCAGCACTGCCAGCGGCATCAGTGAGGCACGGTAGCCGGTGCGGCTGAGGATCACATGCCATTTGCTCACCGCCAGAAGCGCCGCGGCCGCCAGCCCCACTTCGCGGTCAAACAGATAGGTGGCCACACCGTACAAGGCCGCCACCGTCGCCAGCCCCACCATCGCCGAGGTGAACTTGATGCTGAAGTAACTCAGCCCAAACACCTTACTGTAGCCTGCCAGCAGGTAGAAGAACAGCGACTCGCGCCCCGGGTAGCTCGGGCAGAAGATCATGAACTGCCCACTCATGATCTGCAACGCGTTCTGGTAGTTGTGCGGCATATCGGTGCCCATCTCGCGCGGGATGGCATCGAGCTGGTACAACCGAAGAAAGGCAGCGACCACCAGAATCCCCACAAGGGCCAGCGCATGCCACGACAGATGCAGCCCTTCGCAACCCCGTAGGGGCGGGGTCTCCCCGCCCCGGCCGCGCACCGGCGCCCCCTCGCACTCGAGCGCGGGCGGGGTCTCCCCGCCCCCGCCGCGCACCGGCGCCCCCTCGCACTCGAGCGCGGGCGGGGTCTCCCCGCCCCGGCCGCGCACCGGCGCCCCCTCGCACTCGAGCGCGGGCGGGGTCTCCCCGCCCCG
>Ga0272448_1001805_pt1 | contig 28132 bp, 24 predicted proteins | sample YNPCB0191_FD_202220 | JGI IMG/M metagenome (GOLD analysis project Ga0272448, IMG submission 202220) | Hot spring sediment microbial communities from Yellowstone National Park, WY, United States - YNP-CB-019-1 | ecosystem: Environmental > Aquatic > Thermal springs > Hot (42-90C) > Sediment... | reverse complement strand
CGCTTGGCATACGGGCCGCTGGCCGGCACGCCGGACTGCTCAGACCGGCCGGCGGCTAGCCAGACAGGGATGACCAGTACCCGATGAGGAACTCCCAGAGGGCGGTGAGGAACTTCCAGAGTGCTTCGAGATCGATTGTCATCCTCATCTCCTTGCTGCGATGAGGCCCCTCTGCCCACCCCCGCCCTGGCCCGGGCTGGGCGGGGCACCCTTGTGCGGCATGGATGGCCGAGCAGGCTATAGCGTTGTGGCGGTGGCTCGCCAGCTCTCAACACCCGGGCTCTTGAGGAGCGCCGCGCCAGGCTCACAGAGAGCAAGAAGTGTGCCATGGTCTCGACCCGCGCAAAGCCTTGGGCTGGGCGGTGCACCGGCGAGGGCACCAGTGCACCGGCCCACGGAGCGCGGGGCTCACCCCCAGCCTGACGGTGCAGACTGAGGCCCTGCCAGCGAGGTCACGAGGACCGATGCCAGTGTCGCTGGCTCAGGAGGGTCACCCTTACTTCTTCCCGAAGTTGAAGGCCGCCAGACCAAGGATATAGGCGAGATAGGCCAGGAACACGATCATCGTCGGGCTTCTCCTTTCTGCGAGTATCCCGCGTTCGTGAGTTGGGTTCGCGCTTTCCGGGGCGGCGCACCGGTGCCCTCGCCCGGCACGCCACCCTATGGAGAGCAAGAAGTGTACCAGAAGGGTGACTGCGGGCGGCAGGTCCAGCGGCGGGTGGGCAAGGCACTGGGCCCTTTGCACGGCTCCTTGCCGAAGCCTCTGGACTGTGGGCACGGGCAGGGCGGCCCCCCCAAGGGTGTGGTGCGTGAGGCTAGGTCGATGGTCCGGAGAACCGGGCACCTGTATGGTCTCACCGGCTGCTCAGGCCTCCCCGAGCACGCCCAACCCCCAGACCTTACTTCTTTTCCTCCCTAGGGCCCAGAACCAAGAGACCAAAGATGTACGCGAGCCACGCCAGGAACACGGTAATCATCTCACTCCTCCTCTTTCTTCCCATGCTAAGGCTGCCCTGCCCGATGTGCAGGCGCTGCCAATGCCTCGATTGGCACGCCATACTGCTTCAAGCAAGAAACGTGCCAGAAGAAGTCGCCTTAGCGCCCTCTGCCGGTGAGGATGGCCAGCCCCCCGATGCTGGCCCGCGCCCGCTGCTCGAGCTCCAGCCCCGCCTCGGCACAGCGCTGCCGCCACCAATGGGGGTCGTGCAGGGTGCGGTGGCCCTCGCGCCAGGGGGCGCCGGTGTCGATGGCGAGCAGGAGCGAGTGCCCCACGCGCGCCAACTCGCGCAGGGTGCGGCGAATGCGAGGCTCGGGGATGTGCTGCAGCACGTCGAAGCACACGACCAGGTCGATGGAGCGGTCGGCGCAGGGCAGAGCGTCGGCGCGGGCGCGCACGCAGAGGCCGGGCACCAGGCTGACTGCAGCCAGGTCGGCGCTGGCGTCGATGCCCCAGGCCCGCACCCCCGCCTGTCTCAGCGCGCTGACGAGCCAGCCCTCGCCACAGCCCACGTCGAGGACGTTCTCCGGCCGGCGCTCCAATACCAGCCTCAACAGCGCCTGCCGAACCTCGCCATCGGCCAGCAGCGAGGGGTTGCGGGCATAGTAGGCGCGCTCGTACATGCGCGTGTTCTGGTAGCCGGTGTAGTAACGCTGGCCATCGTGGATGTAATAGTCGGAGAGGATTTCCGGCACAAAGATCAGGCCGCCCGGGTGGCGCGCGCGCAGCTTGCCCCAGAACTCGGCATCCTCATGGGCAAAGTCCTGACCCAGCCAGCCCTCGGGCACCAGGGCCAGGGCGGCGCGGGTGTGCAGGCCATCCTGGGTATCGATGCCCTGGTCGGGCCGGCAGATCTCTTCGACGGAGCCATCGGGCAGGTGGTGGGCCTTGCCACCGTAGGCGCCTGCCGCGTCGGGGTGGGTTGCCATGGCAGCGAGTAGCCGCTCCAGGTGCTGTGGGCGCCAGGTGTTGTCGTCGTCGATGTAGGCCAGATAATCGCCGCGGGCGAGCTGCAGGCCCACGTTGCGCGGCCGCATGGGGCTGCCACAGTTGAAGGGCAGGCGCACCAAGAAGATGCGCGGGTCGGCGAACGACTGCACCACAGCGCAGGTGTTGTCGGTGGAGGCGTCGTCGACGACGATGAGCTCCCATCGGCTGTGCGACTGGGCCATCACTGAAGCGATGGCCCGGCCAATCTGGGCGGCACGGTTGTATGTGGGGAGGACGATGCTAACCAGCGAGCCTTCCATTCACCACTGACCCGGGGCCGGGGCGCCGACTGTTTCGGGCTGGGGAGACGCGGCGAGCAGGTCACGCAGCGCTGCGGAGAGCATATGGGTCAGCATCATCTGTACATCCTCGACCTGCTCGATGCGGTCGCTCTGCACGTGCAAGCAGACGTCGGCCAGCTCTTTGATGGCTCCGCCATCAAAGCCGACCATCGCCACCGTCGTGGCGCCTGAGCGCCGGGCTGCTTCGAGGGCGCGCACCATGCCGAGGCTCCGGCCGCGCCGCGATATGACCAGCAGCACGTCGCCCGGGCTCACCCGGCCCCGCAGTTGCGCCACGTAGATATCCTCATAGGCCCAGCCGACCTGCCAGCCGGCAGCCTGGCCGGGGGTGCCGAAGAGTCGCTCCAGGCGGAAGTGGAAGGGACCGGCAGCGATCCCGCATTGCAGCTCGTTGGCCAGGTGACCCACGCTCTCGCCGTCGTCTGGCGGGCAGAGCAGAAAGACGGTGGCGCCGCGGCGGTCAGCCTCCACCAGGGCGTGGGCAGCGGCCAGCACCTGCTCGCCGGGCACCGTGCGCGCAGCCTCGTACACTTGGTCAAGGTAGCGGTCGATCTGGCTCGTCACTGGCTCCTCCGGCCTATGGCGGATGAGAGATGGCAATAGCCCAGGGCGTGCCGCTGACCCACTCGCCCCCGCGCCATACGCCAACCGCGATCACGGCCACGAAGTCTCGAGAAGCGGCGTTACGATGGCTTCCTGGATCACCGTCCCATCGGGCTGCGAGACGATGAAGGCGATGAGCTCGGCCACATGGCGTGGGTCCTGCAGCTTGTCGGCATCGGGCATCGGGATGTCGGTGCCGGCGAAGCGGTCGAAAAAGTGGGTGCGCATGCCACCCGGCACAATCACCGTGGCCTTGATGTTGTGGCGGCGCCCCTCCACGCCCAGCCCCCGGGTAAAGCCCACCAACCCCCACTTGGAGGCGTGATAGGCGGCAGCATCGCTCCAGGCGCGCTTGGCGGCGGTGGATGCGATGTTCACGATGTGGCCGCGGCCCTGCCGTTCCATCACCGGCAGCACTGCTTTGACAAAGAGGAAGGGCCCGCGCAGGTTGACGCCGATGACCTCGTCCCACTGTTCGACGGTCATGCGGCTGATGGGCACGGTGTGGTCGATGGCGGCGTTGTTCACCAGGATGTCGATGCGGCCTGCTGCGGCCAGCGCGCGGGCGGCGACGGCCTGGGCGTCTTCCACACGGCGGACGTCGGCAGGGATGGCGGTGGCCACCCCGCCCCGGGCGCGCACATCGCCGGCTACCCGCTCGGCATTGACGCTGTTGATATCCACCACGATCACCAAGGCTCCCCGCGTAGCCAGGGCGTGGCAGGTTGCTTCGCCGAGGCCCGACCCGCCGCCGGTGACGATGGCCACCCGGCCCGAGAGCGTGTGCTCCATGTGACTGGCTCCTTTCGGCAGACATCCGAAGCAGTAGGAAAGCAACTTTCATGCCAGGGCATCGCACCTGGCACAGGGCTTGCTCCACATGCCGGGGAGGGCTGGCGGTGAAGAGTCTGGAACGCACCCGCCGCGTCTATCGCTTTAGCCGTGAGGACCGGCCGGCCATCGAAGTCGAGCCGGGCGAGGTGCTCCTGGTCGAGACGGCCGACAGCCTCGACGGACAGATCGACCTGGAGCAGCCGGGGCTGCTGCGGTTGGGGGAGGCCGGCAGCCTGGGCGTGGACCTGGGCCGGGCGATGCCGCTGGCGGGGCCCATCTGGGTCAAGGGGGCTGAGCCGGGCGACGCCCTGGCGGCAGAGGTGCTGGGGCTGGTGGCGGCCAGCAATGCCTTCATCCTGCCCGAATTCGGCGAGCTCTTGGCCGACGGTGCCCAGGCGGCGGAGGAGTGGGTGGCAAGGGTGGTCGAGCTGAGGCGCGGCAAGGTCCAGCTCACGCCGGGCCTGCAGGTTCCCTACCGCCTGATGGTCGGCTGCCTTGGCGTGGCCCCGGCGGCAGAGCCTGCGCCCAGCGTCACGCCGGGCGACTATGGTGGCAACCACGACTGTATCCATTTCGGCCAGGGCGCGACGCTCTATCTGCCGGTGCAGGTGCCGGGGGCGCTGGTTTCTCTCGGCGATGTGCATGCGGCCATGGGCGATGGCGAAGCCATGGGCACGGCCGTGGAGTGCGAGGGTGAGGTGCTGCTGCGCTTCCGCCTGTACAAGGGCGCCAACATCCCAGGGCCCGTCCTAGAGACCTGCGATGCGTGGATGGTCTTTGGCCACGGGCCGCGCCCCGAGGACGCGATCGCCCTGGGCAGGCACCGGGCTGTCGATCTGCTGATGCAGCGCCTGGGCATCGGCCGCGGTGACGCGCTCATGCTGCTGGCGGCGGTCGGCGATATGCGGCTGAACGAGGTCGTCAACCCCAACTGCTCGGCGCGTGTGGAGATCCCCAAGGCAGTGGCCGGCCCGCTGCTGGAGCCACCGGCGAAGGAGCTGCTGGCGGCCGAGGAGATGGGGATGGCGAGCGTGGTATCATGAGCCTCGGGTCCGTGCCGGCCTGTACGCCCCACCCCTGTCCGCAAGGCAAAGGCTAGGTTTCAGCGCTGGGCGAAGCACCATACCCCGATGGCATTGATCCTGCCGCGCTTGCATCGCCAGGCGTTTCACCCTCCAGCGGCGCGAGCAGCGGCGCCAGCTCTTCGAACAGGTGGTCGGCCTTGACGTCGCGATCGGGCACCTGGCTGGGCAACTCCAGATGGTAGGCCTCGGCGGGGAGGATGGCGCAGCCCCCGTAGCGCCGCGCCAGGAGGAGTTGCACCAGCACCTCCTCACCTGAGTGGTTGGGCGGCAGTCGCTCCCACCAGCCAAAGCCGCCGACGCTCAGAAGCTTCTCCCTGTCGTAGAGCACATTCGCACCCACCCACACCACCTTGTAGCGCACGGTGCGCCCGTCGGCCGCGTAGCGTCGGGTGAGGTGCAGCGGGTTGTCGCGGATGTGCAGGCGGTAGCGCTGCCAGGGGATCGTCTGCCAGGTGTGCGGCTCGGGGCGGACGGGGCCCTGCCACGGCTCGAAGGGCAGGTCTTCGGGCCAGGGGTCTTCCAGGTGGCGCAGGCCGCTGACCCCCGCGCCCACAAAGCCGCAGCGCTCCTCCCCCATCACGTGCACCAGGCGCTCCAGCATGGTTGGCCCCAGCAACACGTCATCGTCGAGATAGTGGACCAGGGGGGCGCTGGCCTGCTGCAGCAGGAAATGGCGTTGCTGGGCCATGCCCCGCCGGGGCAGGTTGGCCAAGGCGCGCACGCGGTGGCCGCCGAGCTTCAGGGCGCGGAAGAGGGTGCGGAACTCGCCATCGTCGAGGTAGCGGTCGCCGCTAGTCTGGTCGGCGATGGTGATGTCGAAATCCTGGAAGGTCTGGCCGAGCAGGCCGGTCAGGGTGATGGCGAGGGCCGTCTTGCGGCCGCAGGTGGGGATGAGCACATCTACGAGGGCCATCCGCAACGCCTTTGTAATGAGGGCTTTAGCCCTTGCTCCGGAGACGCCGCTCCCACTCGCCTCATCGCACCTCACTCGATGGCAGCGCAATGCCCCGCACACACAGCGGCAGGGCTGCGGGCTGCAGCCCTGCGTAGACGGCCGCCGTGCGCTCAGCCACGCGCGCCCAGGTGAACTCGCGCTGCACCCGCCGGTGGCCTGCGAAAGCCAGGCGGCGGCGCAGGGCAGGGTCATCGAGGAGCAGGGCCAGCTTCTCGGCCAGGGCTGCCTCATCCTTGGGAGGCACCAGGAGGCCGGTCATGCCGTCCTGCACGGTGTAGGTAATGCCGCCCACCGCCGAGCCGACGAAGGGCCGGCGGCAGGCCTGCGCCTCCAGGGGTGTGAGGCCGAAGGGTTCGTACCAGGGCACGCTGACCATGATATCGGCTGCACCATAGTAGTCGGCCAGCTCGTCGGGCTGGCGTTTGCCGACGAACCACACCTGGCCGGCCACGCCCAGCCTTGCCGCGAGCCGGCGCAGGCGGGCCATCTCGGGGGTGGGGTCCTCGGCAGGGTCTCGGGTATCGCCGCCCACGACCATGAGCCGCAGCGGCGCCTCCGGCCGCTCGTGCACCAGGCGGGCAAAGGCCCCCAGCAAGGTCGCCACTCCCTTGCGAGGCACCAGGCGGCCCACGTAGCCGATGATCTGTTCGTCTTGCCTCAGGCCCAGGTGCGCACGGGCGCGCCGGCGGAGCACCGGCCGGTAACGGCGCGTGTTGACCCCCGAGGGCACCACGCAGACGTGGCCCAGGGCGGGGGTATAGTAGCGGCGCAGGTCCTCGACCTCGGCCGGGCATTGGGCGATGAGGCGGTCCGCCTCGCGGATGACGCGGAGCTCGGCCTCGTGGCGGCCGGCGGGGCTGGTATCGGCGGCGCCCTGTTCCAGGCGCTTTATGGCGCCGAGGGCATGGAAGATGTGCACCACAGGCAGCCCCAGGCGCGCCTTCAGCTCGCAGGCCACCCAGCCGCTCATCCAAAAGTTCGAGTGAATGAGGCCGTAGGGCCGGCTCTGGGCGGCCATGAATGCCTGGCAGCCGGCGGCAAAGTCCGGCATGAGGGGCCACAGGTCGTCCTTCTTGATGAACTCGGGCGGCCCCGCGGCGATGTGCACCACGCGCACCCCTGGCGCGAGGCGAACGACCTCGGCGGGGGCCGGGCTGTCGCGCCGGGTGAAGACGTCGACACGGTAGCCCAACCTTGCCAGCCCCACACTCAGCTCGTAGACGTAGACGTTCTGGCCGCCTGCGTCCTCACTGCCCAGAAGGGCCAGGGGGTTGGCGTGTTCGCTGATCATGGCTACGTGGCCGCGCAGTGTCATCTTGTGGCCTCGCGGAGCGCTGCCGCGGCCACCGACGGCCGCCTCACCCCGGCGACCGAGCGCAGAATCTCATCCCAGTCGCGTACAAAGCGGCGCATGTTGTAGCGCTCTTCCACCAGTTGCCTGCCGCGGCGCCCGATCTCGATGGCCAGGGCGCGGTCGCGCAAGAGCAGGTGCATCTTCTCCACCAGTTCCTCCACATTGCAGGAGATAAAGCCGTTCACACCATCCTGAATCACCCGCGGGTGCTCGGTAACGGCGAAGCAGAGTACAGGCATGCCCAGCATCATGGCCTCCAGCATGGCCAGGGCCAGGCTTGTATAGCGAATTGGGTGCCAAAAGAAACGGTAGCGGGCCTCCGTGGCGAACAACTGCCGGTGCGGGATGTCGCCCAGCCCGCCCAGCTCCTCGGTCTGTATGCCGATCAGGTCGAGGGGCACACGCCCCCGCAGATCGAGCACCAGGTCGTAGCCGGTGATGCGAGGCCGGTTCTGCATGCCGTTGACGACCACCACACCCCGCTCCAACTCGCCGGTGTAGCGCACGCCCTCGGGCACCCACACGCCGTGCTCCACGAGGGCGGTGGGGGTGCGGCCGGCATCCCACATCAGGCGGTTGTAGTGCGTCACGTGCACCAGCAGCACGTCGGGGTCGTCGACCGGGTGCCGGGTGGCCACGGCGTGGGGGCGGGGCACATTGTGCTCCAGGTAGATGCGCGGGAGCTGCCGCTGCACCGGGCTGAGGATCTCGAACTGGTCCTGGGTATAGTTCGCCACGCTCTGGTACAGGATCAGGTCGAGGTTGAGGTGGCGCACCTCTTCGGCCGGGACTTCGATGACCCAATCGGGCCAGTCGAAGGTGTGGCCGCGTCCTCCGTAGCCCACCGGCCGGCCGGGCTTGACCGGCAGGTACCAGTTGTGCTCCACCTGGCAGAGGTTGTTCAGATAGGTGCCGTGGACATGCCAGGTGAGGATGTTCAGACGTCTGTCGCCTGTCAAGATGGCTCGGTCCTCCTTCCTTTGTGACAGTGCCGGCCCGGCCGTGGCGGCCTGGCCGCGCCCCATGGGAGAGGGCTGCGCGAGCCCCGCTTTGCTGCCTCCGGAGGCACGTCGGCAATGGAGCGCAGGATGGGGCGCAGCGCGTCCCCCTGAAGGCGTGCCCATCGGGCAAGCTGCTACCCGTGCACGAGCCGCTCATAGAGCTCTACATGCCGTGCAGCGATGGTGCCCCAGTCGTAGGCGCCGGCCGCCTCGCGCCCCCGGCTGGCCAACACGCTTCTCGTGGCGGGGTCGTTGAGGAGTTGCAGCATGCCGGCGGCCAGCGCGTCGGCGTTGCGGCCGGGCACCAGCCAGGCGGCCCGCTCCAGCTCCGGTGGCGGGCTCGGCGGCCGCGTGGCGATGACCGGCAGACTGTGGGTCCACATGGCGAGGAGCGAGCCACTCTTGGCCGTCACCCCGTCGTTGAAAGGGAGCACGCCCAGGTCGGACCCCGCCAATTGCTGCGAGACGGCCGCCTCGGGCTGGTAGCCGGTCAGGCGCACTGCCTCCTGGAGGCCAAGCTCCCTCACCAGCCCATGCAGCTTTTGGGTGTAGCGCTCCGCTTCTTCGCCGTGGAGGGCCAGGCTCTGCGCGCCGCCGATGATGAGGAGTCTGGCGCGGGGTTCGGCCGCCAACACCTTGCGGAAGGCTGCCAGGAGCGTCTCCAGGCCCTTCACCGGGTGCAGGAATCCAAAGTACGACACTACAGGGGTATCGAGCGGCCAGGCGAAGCGCACGCGCAGGTCGCGCCGTGCCGCCTGGATGTCGGCCGCCAGGAGGGGGATGTTGGAGCCGATGGGAATGCGCTCCAGGCGCGCCTCGAGCTGGGGCAGGCGCTGGGTCGCTACCCGTGCCGCGCCCTCGTGGGTGACGATGACGGCGTCGGCGCCGGTGAGGAGGGTGAAATCCTCGCGGTCCCACAGGGCGCGCGCCTCGCCCCAGGGGCCGAGCCGGCCCCAGAGCGGCCCCAGGAGCGGGGGCTGCCACTCCCACCAGCCGTACTCATGGAGCGTGACGACAATGGGCCGGCGCCAACCGGTCAGGCGCAGTGCAGGGATGAGCCAGAAGACGGCGCGCCGAAAGTCAAAGCTGCCGGCCGCATGCTGGATGTGCAGGATGTGGGGCGAGACGCGCCGCAGGGCCGCGGGCAGGCTGGCCAGCATGCGGGGGCCCCAGCCGCGGGTGCCGGCGATGATGTCGGCGCGGGCATGGTGCCGGGCCGCGGCTTCGGCAGTGATGACGACGCACTCGACGCCAAGGCCCGTGAGCTCGGCCATCAGCCTGGCTGTGTAGTGCGATACGCCGCAGCGATCGGGGCGGTAAGAGCCTGGAACCAAGGCGACTTTCATGCTGCCGACCGCCTGGCGCGTGCGTGCGCGAGCATGGTGTCTACCGTGGGCCAGACGTTGCGCAGGAAGAGCTTCTGCAGGTCGTGCTCGGGGGCCAGGATGGCCCGGTGCAGGCGCTCGTTGAGCGGCGCCCAACGCAGCGGGTTGGTGGGGCCAAAGAGGACCACCGAGGGCACGCCCCGCGCCCAGGCCACATGCGAAGGGCCCGAGTCGTTCGTCACCAGCAGGTCCACCCGGTCGAGCACTGCGGCGAGCTCGCCGATGCTCGTCTTGCCGCACAGGTCCACGATGGGCGCGCGGCAGGCGCGGCGCACCAGGGCTACGCTCTCGGCATCGTCCTTCGTGCCTGTGAGCACTACCTGAGCATCGCGCATATCCCACAGTTGGTCGGCCAGGGCGGCAAAGCGTTCCGGCGGCCAGCGCCGGGCCGGGTCCCGGGCACCCGCATGGATGGCCACGATGGGGCGCTTGGGGTCGAGCGAAGCAAGAAGCTCCCGAGCGGTCTCCTCTTCCTCGGCCAACACCGGCAGGTCGGGCTGGGGCGTGCCTGGGGCCCCCACGTGGGCCACCAGTTGCAGCCACTTGCGCGCCTCGTGGATGTGGTCGCCCGGGTAGGGGACAGGGCGGCTCAGGGGGCTTGGCACGCCCGGCGGAGTGTAGCCGAGGCTGACCCGCGCGCCCAGCCCGGCCACCAGGTCGTTGGAGGCCGGGCCGGAGCCGTGCATCTGGATGGCCAGGTCGAACTTGCCGCGTTGCGCATCGAGGAAGGCGCGGGTGACGTCGGGCCGGAAGGGGACTTCGGCGACCCCCTGACAGCCTGGGAAGGGCAGAAAATGGTCGATGCATGGATAGCGGCGCAGGAAAGGCTCGATCCAGGGCAGGCCGATGAGGGTGATCTCGGCCGAGGGGAAGCGCGTCTTCAGGGCGCGCAGGGCGGGCTGCGCGCAGATGAAATCGCCGAGGAAAAGCGCTCGCAGCACGGCGATACGCCTGATCATCGCGATGCCTCCTTGGTTGCCAGTGCAGCCGGCCAGCTTCGACAATCGGCCAGGAGGCCGAGGCTGGCGGCGACTACTTCGTCGGGCTCCACATCCAGGCAGGCCAGGCCCTTGGGGCAGGTGAGGCGGTAGCAGGGCTGGCAGGGCACGGGGCGGTGCAGGAGCCGGGCCGGCCCGTTCCGGGGGGCCCACTGCTCCTCCATTTCTGTGCCGGCAAAGAGCACCACCTGAGGTGTGCGGGCGGCATCGGCCAGGTGCATGGTGAGGGTATTGTTGGTCAACACCAGGTGGGCGCCGGCCACCAGCGCAGCCAACTCGGCCACGGAGGTCACTCCGACCAGGCTGAGGGCCCCAGGGCCAATCTGGCGGCGCAGGGCCTCAGCGGCCGGTGCGTCTTGAGGCCGGCCGGTGATGACGATGGGCAACCCCACCGCCTTCCATAGCTGCCGTCCCGCGGTGCCGAAGCGGGGGTAGGTGCGGGCCTGGCAGCTCGTCCACGGCGAGAGGAGGATGTAGGGTGCGCCGGCGGGCAGGCCGTGCCCGGCGAGGGCTTCGGCCGCGCGCGCTTCGGCCTCGGCCGGCACGCGCATCGCCAGCGAGCGGTCGCTGGTATGGAAGCCGGCCGCCTCCACCAGGCGCAGGTTGCGCTCCACCTGATGCGCGGCAAACGCGGTGGGCGTCGGTGGCATGTCGCTCAGCACGGCCCCTCCGAAATCTTTTGGTTCTCCCAACCGCAGGGGGATGCCGGCCAGGTAGCAGGCGTAGGCAGCGACGTAGGGGGTCTGCGAAAAGCTGGTGAAGATGATGGCCGCATCGAAACGCTGCGCCTGCAAGGTCTGGATCAGCCCGATCTCACGGGAAGGGTCGAAGGGCAGGTCTCCCATATCCTGCCACAGGCTGCGCCAGGGCAGCACGCGATCGACCCAGGGCAGGAGGTGGGCGGCCGCCTCAGCTCCATAGCTGACCATCAATGTGAGGTGGGCGGCGGGCAGCGTCTCCTTGATGGCGCGGAGCGCCGGCCCGGTCATGATGACGTCGCCCATGTTGTCGAGGCGCATGGCCAGGATGCGACGAACGTTCTGCCAACGCTCGTCGAGCGAGTTCATTGCAGCCTCCTCCTTCTGAAAGGGAGCTGAGGGAACTGGGGGAACCGGAGGAACTCGAGGAGCCCCCTTCACCCCCCCCAGTTCCTTCAGCTCCCGGCCGTTGGCTTGCCCCACCAGGCCGTCTTGGCCAACAGGCGCTGGGCTGCCTCGAGGACGTCGCCGACGGCGATATCCTCCAGGCAAGTCTGCCAGTGGCCCAGGGGGCAGAGCCCCGCATACCAGCACCGCTGGCGGGTAAAGTCGGCGACCCAGCGCTCCGGGCATTCCGGGCAGCCCTGCAGATTGATGGCCGGCGGCCGCAGGCCGTAGCGCCCGTGCCAGCTTGGCCCATAGAGGGCCACCGTCAGCGCGCCGGTGGCGGCGGCCAGGCGCACCGGGCCTGTGTCGGCGCCGACTACCAGATAGGTGTGGGTGGCCGCCGCCGCGAGCTGGCGCGGCGTATGGGCGGCGAGCAGGGTGGCGCCACGCCCCAGGGCCGCTACGATCTCGCGGGCGCGGCGAGCCTCGTCGCCCAGCCCCTCTGACACGAGAATCTCGAACCCCATCTCGTCGCGCAGAGCCTGGCCCAGGGCTACAAAGCGCTCCATGGGCCAGGCCTTGATCGGCATGCCGGCGTGGGGGTGCAAGAGTGCCCTGCGGCCCGGCGATGGGAAGCGTGCGGCGGCCCACATGTGGTCGGATGCGTCGAGCGCCAGGCGCCCCTTCATCGAGCGCGCCCAGGGTGCGATCAACCCCTCGTGGTGCAGGACCTCCAGGAAACGCTCCTCCACCCGCTGGTGGGGCGGCGGCTGCCGCCAGAGGTTCGAGACGACCCTGGCCCCGGAAGACTGCAGGAGCCCTTCGAGGCCCCCATAGGTGGTATCGGAGACGATCAGGTCAAAGTGCTCACGTGCCAGCAGCGCTTCCACCGCCTGTAGCGGCCGCGCCGGATCGGCCTCGTCTCCGCGCTGGGCCAGGTGGATCCGGCTCACGAGGGGATCGGCCTGCAGGATGTTGTCGCCCGGCGCGAAGGTGAGCACCGCCACCTCGGCCCCGGGATGGGAGACGGCCAGGGCGTGGATCGCCGGCAGGGCGATGACCAGGTCGCCCAGGCCGCCGAGCAACTCGATGAACAGGATCCTCTTCATAGCATCGCGCCCGCTGCCTGGGCCGGCGCATGGGCCTCTTCGAGCAGGCTGCCGGCCGCCTCGACGACCTGTGCGGGCGAGATGTCGAGGCAACTCTGGTCGTAGGGGCAGATGCGCTGGTAACAGAGGCGACAGGGCACGGGCCGGTTCAGCAAGCGCTGGGGCACACGCCAGGGCCGCCACTGTTCCGGCGGGTTGGTCCAGGCGAAGAGGTCCACCACCGGCGTCTTGACCGCGGCGGCGATGTGGGCGGGGCCGGTGTTGTTGGTGACGACCAGGTCGGCCATCTCGATCAGCGCAGCGAGCTCCCCCACGCTGCTCTGGCCGACCCAACTCAGCGCCGGGTGTTCCATGCGCGAGCGGATGCGCTCTGCGAGCGGCATCTCCTGCCCAGACCCGGTCAGGATCACCTGGGCGCCGAGACGCTGGACGAGCAGGTCAGCCACGGCGGCGAACCGCTGCCAGGCGTAGGTACGGGCTGGCATCGAGCAGCCGGGGTGCACCACGATGAGCAGGCGCTCGGGGTCGATGCCGCTGGCGTTCAGGCGCCGGTGCACCGCCCGGCGCACCGACGCCGGCACCCGCAACACCAGTTCGGGCTCGCGGGTGCGGTAGCCTACCACGCCCACCAGGTTCAGTGCCCGCTCCACCTCGTGATAGAGGCCAGGGGGCCAATGATGGCGGGTGGTGAGCAGCGAGCCGGCACCATCATCCGTGGCGCCCAGCCGCAGGGGGATGCCTGCCAGGTAGCAGAGCATCGCCGCCGGGAGCGGGCTCTGGTGGTAGCTGGTAAAGATGATCGCGCCATCGTACTCGCCCTGGCGCAGCGCGGCGACGAGCTCGAGCTCGCGCTCCGGAGCCTGGGGCAACTCCAGCCAGGCATCGCTCATCGGCGAATCGTAGACGATGACGTCATCCAGGTCGGGGTCCAACCGGCCCGCCTGGGCGCCCACCGAGCTGGCCAGAAGGGTGAGCCGGGCGGCTGGTTGGCTCTCTCGGATGGCGTGGATGGCCGGGGTGGTGAGGATGACGTCGCCCAGGCTGTCGAGGCGGACGAGCAGGATGCGGCGTGCATCGCCCCAGGCGTCGAGCAACTCGCGTTTCCGGGCATGCCAGGCAAGAAGGTTCATGCCCTCACACCACCTGCGCCGTCGAGGTCACGGGGATGGCTTCGATGGGCAGCTCGCCGGGGATCGCCTCTGGCATCAGCGGCCTGGACCGCGAGAGGCGCGCGATCTTGCGCACGATGGCCGTGGTCGATTTGCCTTCCACCAGCGGCAGGATCACCACTTTGCCCCCGTAGGATTGGACGATGCGGGCCTCGGGCAGGCGGTCGATGGTATAGTCGCTGCCTTTGACGTGCACGTCGGGGCGAAGCTGGCTGATGAGCCGCTCGGGCGTGTCCTCGTCAAAGAGCACCACGTGGTCCACCGCCTCCAGGGCTGCGAGCACGGCCACCCGGTCGGCCTGGGAGTTGATGGGCCGGGTCTCCCCTTTGAGGCGGCGCACGCTGGCATCCGAGTTCACCCCCACGATCAGCACATCGCCGAGGGCGCGGGCCTGTTGCAGGAAAGCCACGTGGCCGCTGTGCAGGATGTCGAAGCAGCCGTTGGTAAAGACGATGCGCAGGCCCCGGCGGCGGTACTCGTTGACCTGCTCCAGGAGGTCGGCTGCGTCGGCGAGGGGGTCGCCGCGCTGGCTGAGGCGCTGCAGCAGCTCCTGCTGTGACACACAGGCCGTGCCGGCGTGGGCGGTGGCCACGGCAGCAGCCTCGGCGGCGATCTCGGCGGCGGTTTGGATATCGGTGCCCGCATCGAGGGCCAGGCTGAGGGCGGCGATGTAGGTGTCGCCGGCGCCCACCGGCTGGGGGTTGAGCACCGGCCGCGGTGGCACACGGTAGTAGGAGCCGTCGCGACCAAAGATGGCCGAGCCCTCTTCGCCCAGGGTGATGACCACCCACTCGGCGAGCAGGCGCCGCACCAGTTGGCTGCCCAGCTCCGAAAGGTGGTTGCCGGCGCGTTCGGGGCGCCAGCCGAGGGTAGCGGCCGCCTCGTAGTGGTTGGGCTTGACCACGCTCAGCGGGCAGCGCCGGAACGCTAGCAGCTTCTTGGAGTCGAGCAGGACGCGCTTCTCGCCGTGAGCGTTCAGTTCGGCCAGGGTTTCGATCAGCGCCGGCCCGACGACGCCCGAGTGGTAGTCGGAGATGATGATGGTGTCGTGGCCCTCGAACAGGTCGCGGAAGCGATCCAGGAACTTGCGCCGGGTCTCGCGGCTGAGGGGCCGGGCATCGCCCTCATCGTAGCGGACCAGGTACTGCCCATCGGCCAAGATGCGCACCTTGTGCACCGTCGAGCGATCGCTATCGACCAGGAGGTGCTCGTCGGAAACGCCCCGCGCGGCCAGCTCGCGCCGCAGGGTGGCCGAGGCTTCGTCGGTGCCGACAACGGCGAGGAAGCTGACTTGCCCGCCCAGGCTGGCCACGTTGGCGGCGGTGTTGGCGGCGCCGCCAGGTGCTACCGTCTTGTGGCTGGCTTCGACCACCGGCACCGGCGCCTCTGAACAGACGCGGGTGGCATGGCCGTGCAGGTACGCATCGAGCAGGGCATCGCCGACAACGAGCACCCGCCGGCCGGCGAAGCGCCGAACTGCAGGAATCGCACCGTTCATTGCGCTCCCTCCAGCGCAGCCTGGGTCGCCCATTGTGCGTTGGGGATGGGGCTAGGGTCGCCAGGCCTGAGAACTCCCTGGGTCAGCCGCGGCCGATCCAGCGCAGTGAGCGGCAGCGGCTCGACTCTGAGCCTGCTCCGGCCGTCGGCGGCCAGGATCAGGCGCGCCGCGTGGGGCAGGTTGCGCGCGACATAGGTGGGCGTGCGGATTGCCTCCCCGGGCCGCGCCTCGGTGCCCAGGTCGATGAGCACGGTGCGGCAGCCGGCCCGGTTGCCTGCCTCGACATCGGCGAGGATGTCGCCGATGTACCAGGAACGGGCGAGGGCGATACCCCACTCCACCGCCGCCCGCAGCAACAACCCCGGCTCTGGCTTGCGGCAGAGGCACGGGCCTGCGTAGGCGGGGCAGGTTCCTTCCGGATGGTGCGGGCAATAGTAGATGGCTGTGATGTGGATGCCCTCCGCCGCCAACACCTGGCGCAGCCTGCGGTTCACCCGCCCGAGGTCGCGCTCGGTCAAATAGCCGCGGGCCACCCCCGACTGGTTGCTGATGACGATCAGCGGGTAGCCGGCTTTCTGTAGCCATGCGAGGCCCTCGGTGACGCCGGGCAACAGACGGACCTGTTCGGGGTCGCGACAGTAGTGGACGTTGTAGATCAACGTGCCGTCGCGGTCCAAAAAGACCGCGCGTGAGGGATGGCTCTGGCTCACCCTCACCCTCTCCCCTTCTCAGATTGTGAACCACAACGGGGCCGTCTGCCCGGTGGAGCCTCTGTATCGGCCGCCTACCGCGCCCGTGTCGCACACCCACACGCAGCCACGGATAGCAAGAAACGTGCCACTTCTTCTCTCCTCTTCTTCCTTTACTGGCAGCCTGCAGAATCTGCGCATAATGCGAAGTAGGGGCGGTTCGTGAACCGCCCCTACTCCTCACAAACGGCCAACCCCGGCCGGCCCCGGCGCTGGGGAAAAAGGTGACGCACCGGGATGGTGCGAAGCGTGAGGCCCGGTCGCCGCCCGGCAACGGCCGGCCGTGCCCGGCGCCGGCCGGCGGCAGGCCTGCCACGTCTGTGGCACGGGGCGGTTCCCGAACCGCCCCTACAGGCGGCCGGCCGTGCCCCGCGTTGGCCGGCGGCAGGCCTGCCACGTCTGCGGCACGGGGCGGTTCCCGAACCGCCCCTACAGGCGGCCGGCCGTGCCCCGCGTTGGCCGGCGGCAGGCCTGCCAGGTCTGCGGCACGGGGCGGTTCCCGAACCGCCCCTACAGGCGGCCGGCCGTGCCCTCCCAATGCACGGTGTGCGACTGGCCGGCATAGGTGACCACATCACCTTCGCGCAGCTTGCGGCTGCGCCGGGTCTCTACCTGGCCGTTGACCTGCACCTGGCCCGACTGGATGAGGACTTTGGCCTGGCCGCCGGTGCCCACCAGGCCGCGCCATTTCATGAACTGGTCCAACTGGATGGTGCGCTCGCATTCGTCCATGGCTGCCTCCACGCCGTAATCAGCTGCACGTATGCTAGAGCCAGCAGTATGGGGGCCTGGGGCTGTCTGTCAACCCTCGCGGGAGGAGACTTGCAATGGGGAGCCTCGGCGGTGCAGGCCGTGGGTGCTCGGCAGGGGCGCCTGAGCCGGCCGGAACGGGAGCAAACTGGCGGCTGGCGCCGCCGGCCAAAGCCCCACAAAACGATCCTCCCCTTCCCCCAGCGGGGGAAGGGGAGGACGGGTCGGTGCGAGTTGCGCTCGGCGCGGTTACCGGCCTTCGCCGAGCCGCTGAAACAGGCGCAGGTAATCGGCCAGGTGGCGGGTGGAGAGGAAGTGCCGACGGACGTGGTCGCGCCCCGCCTGGCCCATGCGCCGGGCCTCATCGGGGTGCTGCAGCAGGTAGAGCGCCTTCTCGGCGCACTCTGCGACGCTGTTCACCAGAAAGCCGGTCTCGCCGTCGATCACCTGCAGGGGGATGCCGCCCACGTTGCCACCGATGACCGGCCTGCCCTTCCACAGTGCCTCGGCCACCACCAGCCCAAAGCCCTCACGGGTGGATTTCTGGATGACCACATCCGACACGGCCTGGAAGGCGCCCACCTCGACGTTGCCCACACCATGGAAGTTGTGGAGAATGTGGATATCGGGGTCCTCACCGGCATGGCGGCTGGTCCTATCGAGGTAGTACCAGCCTTCGGGGTCGTCGGACGCCATGGAGCCGACGAGCGCCAGTTGCACCCCCGGTACGCGCGCTTTGACCATGCGGTAGGCGTCGATGACGCCCAGCGGGTCCTTCCAGGGGTCGTAACGGCTGACCTGGGTGAGGATGGGTCGGCTCAGGTCGAGGCCAAAGCGGGCGACGATCTCGCGCGCCCTCTCGATGGGCATGGGCGCGTTCTTGGGCGAGAGAGGGTCGATGGTCGGTGCGATGATGGCCAGGTGCCTGAACTGCGCCCCGGGGCCGACGTACTCTTTCATGGTAAAGATGCCGGCCTCATACTCGGAAATGTAGGGCGCGAAAAAGCTCCAGTAGGCCGGGTTGGGGTGTGAGGTGTCGATGTGGCAGCGCCACACCCAGTGCTTGCCGCCGGCGGGGCCGTGGTAGTGCAGCAGGCCTGCGGGCTGCGGGTCGTGGACGATGACAAAGTCATAGTCGCCCTCGAAGCGACCTGCATTCATCTGGTTGTAGCGCTGCCAGGTAGCCTGCATCTCGGCGGTGAACGGCGCCTCCATGCCCTGCAGGCCGTTGTGGCAGGCTTTGGTGACGGCAAAGAACTCGTCGGCGCCGGCGATCACCTGCCACTCCGCATCGAGCCCCGCATCGCGCATCAGGGGCACCAGGGTCTGCAGGATCTCGGCCACGCCGCCGCCATACGCCGTGGCGTTGATGTGCACCACCCGCGCCCCCCGCAGGGGCTCGGCCAGGGTGCGGACCTCCTCGATCGCCTCCTCACCCGCGACAGGCGCATAATCGGCCAGGCGCTTGGGCTGCAGCTGGACTTGTTGAAGCATAAATGTTCCTCCACACGTACGCGAGACGGTTCGTCAAGCGTCAAACGTCAATGGCACAAACCGCCGCGCCTTCTCACGTCACAGCCTCTCCTCAGACACTCAACCCTTCACGTTTGACGCTTGACGTATGAGTTTCACCCCTTCACCGACCCGGCCAGGATGCCGCGCACAAAGTACTGCTGCAGGCTAAAGAAAACGATCATCGGCAGCAGCATCGAGATGAAGGCGGCGGCGGTCAGGAGCTGCCAATCCTGCCCGTAGGAGTTGACCAGGTTGCTTACGGTCACCGTCATCGGTGCCACGCTGCGCTGCCCGCCCAGGTAGATGAGGGCCACCAAGAGGTCGTTCCAGACCCAGAGGAACTGGAAGATGGCCAACGAGGCCAGCGCCGGCACCGAGGTGGGCAACACCAGGCGGAAAAAGGTGGTGACCGGCGAGGCGCCGTCGATGAACGAGGCCTCGAGCATCTCGCGGGGCAGGCTGCCGAAAAAGTTGCGCAGCAGGTAGATGGCCAGGGGCAGCCCGTAGCCGGTGTGGGCCAGCCAGATGGCCGGAAAGGTGCCGGTGAGCCCCAGGTCGGTGAAGAGCCGCAGAATGGGGATGAGCGTCATCTGCAGCGGCACGACCTGCAGCCCCACGACGATGAGAAAGAGCGCGTCGCGGCCGCGAAACGGCATCCAGGCGAAGGCATAGGCGGCAAAGGCGGCGATCAGAATGGGGATCACCGTAGCCGGGATGCTGACGAAGAGGCTGTTGATGAAGCTGGGCCCCATATTGTTGGTGGTCAGCACCCGGTAATAGTTCTCCAGGGTGAAGACGAAGGGCGGCTTGAAGGCCGTCCACCAGCCGGTCGTGGCCACCAGGTGGGGCGGGCGGAAGGAGCTGACCAAGAGCCCCACGGTGGGCACCATCCACACCAGTGCGATGAAGATGATGACGATGTGCAGCGGCCCCCGCTGCAGGAGGGCCAGCATGCGGGCGGGCACCGAAGCGGGGGGCCTGGGCCGGACAGAGGTTGCTTTCGACATCAGCGCATCTCCTCCTGTTGCCGGAAGCGCCGGATGTTGACCACCATGATCGGGATAATGGCCACGAGCAGGACAACGGCGATGGCCGAGGCGCGCCCGAAACTGCGAAAGTTGAACATCTCCTTGTACATGCGGTTGGCGATGACCTCAGTGTCGAAATTGCCGTTGGTCATGGCGTAGACGATGTCGAAGGCCTTGAGGGCAAAGATGAGCATGGTGGTCGTGACGACGCTGATGGTGGGCCCCAGCATGGGCACGGTGATGCGCCGGAAGACCTGCCACTCGTTGGCACCATCGACCCGCGCCGCCTCGAGGAGCTCGCGGGGGATGCCCTTCAGCCCCGCCGAGAGCACGACCATGCAGAAACCGGCCCACACCCAGACGGCGACCACGATCAGCGCCAGGTTGTTCCAGGGTGGGTTGGTCAGCCAGGTCTGCGGCTGGAAGCCGGGCACGGTGGCCATGAACAGGGCGTTCAGGGTACCCATCTGCTCCATGCCCAGGGGCCGGAAGGCGTACATAAAGCGCCAGATCACGGCTGCAGCCACGAAAGAGATGGCCATGGGCAGGAAGATGATGGCCTTGATAGCCGACTCGTAGGGCACACGGTCGGCCAGGACGGCGATGAGGAGGCCCAGCGTCACCGTGATGGGGGTGAAGAACACCAACCAGATCACGTTGTTGCGCAGGGCCATGAGCATGACCTTGTCGGTAAAGATGTACACATAGTTGGCCAGGCCCACAAAGCGGGTCGAGCTTGCATCGTAGAAGCTGAGCAGCGCCGTGCGCAGTGCCGGGTAGACGAGGAACACGGTGAGCAAGGTCACGGCCGGCGCCAGCCACAGCCAGGGGCGGATGGAGGCCCGTGCCCGCTCGGGGGTGAGCCCAAGCAGCTTCTCGACGAGCACGACGTACCCGCCGACGATGGCGGGCACGCCGACCAGCACCACAATCGCCATCAGCAGGCGTTCCATAGCCGTGGCCTCCATCTGCAGCGCTGTACGATATCGCCATGCCATTCCCTCTCCCCTTTGGGGAGAGGGTGAGGGTGAGGGGGCAATCCACGTTGCAGCGGGCCTGATCGCTGAGGGCGGCAGACCCTCACCCCCACCCTCTCCCTTCCAGGGAGAGGGAGAAGATGGCGCCGTGCCTTCCCTCTCCCCTGTGGGGAGAGGGGGAAGATGGCGCCGAGGCGCTCTACTTCTTGTACGCGTCGGCCTGGACCTTGTCGAGCCCGGCCAGGATGTTGTCCAGGTCCGCCGGGTTGTTCACATAGTCCAGGGTGGCCTTCCAGAAGGCGTTATTCATCGCCTCGGGCATCAGGTCCGAGGCATCGAAGCGGACGATCTTGGCGCTGGTCAGGCTCTCGCCCATGAGCTTGGCCAACGGGTCGGGGTAGACGTCGCCGATCTTCTTGTTGGGCGAGAGGGCGCCGCCGCGCTTGACCCAGATGGCCTGCGCCTCGGGGGTGGTGAGGTACTTCATCAGGGCGCGGGCCTGGGGCGTGTCCTTGAACATGCCGAAGAGGTCGCCCGCCGCTTCCACTGCCCCGGCGTACTTGGGGTCGATGTCGGGGAAGGGGAAGAGGTTAAAGTCCTCCACCGGTTTGAGGTTGGGGTTGGCCTTGACGATGAAATCGGTGATAAAGCTGGCCTGATGGTGCAGGTAGGCCTTGGGCGGCGTGGTGAAGAGCGGGTTGGCCGCATCGCCAAAGTTGGTGGCGAGCATGGCCTGCTTGCCGCCCAGCACCATCTTGGCGTCGGCGACGATCTGGCCCCAGGTCTGCCAGGCCTTCTTGATCTCGGGCGAAGTCCACTTGATCTTGCCCTGGTACCACTGGTCGTAGACGTCGGGGCCGGCCTGGCGGAGGACGATATCCTCGAGCCAGTCGGTGGCGGGCCAACCGCTGGCCGCGCCGCTTTCGAGGCCGATGCTCCAGGGTGTGACGCCGCTGTCGGCGATCTGCTTGGAGAGGGCCATGAGCTCGTCCCAGGTCTTGGGGATCTTGTAGCCCGCCTTGTTGAACTCTTTGACGTTGTACCAGATCAGGCCTTTGAGGGCCGACTTGATAAAGATGCCGACCTGCTTGCCATCGACCTGGCCCAGCTTCAGCCAGTCTTCGGCGTACTGCTCCTTCATAGCTGCCATGTCGAGCACGCCGGAGAGGTCCACCAGCTTGCCGGCCCGGGCGAACTCGGCCATCTGGCCGGGGCCGGGCAGGCCGGCCACGTCGGGCGGGTTGCCGCCCTGGACGCGGGTGGTGAGGACGGCGTTGAGGTCGCGGGTGCCTTCGAACTCGACCTTGACCCCGGTCTGGTCCTCAAAGGGTTTGACCATGGCCATAAAGCTGTCGAGCTCGTTGCCGCCCCAGGTGCCGAGGACGCTGACCGAGCCGCCCAGCTTGGGGGCCGGCGTGGGTGCGGCCGGCTTGGGGGCCGTGGTCGGCGTGGGTGCGGCCGGTGCGCAAGCCTGGAGGACCGGCACGGCCAAGAGGCCGAGGCTGAATTTGACGAACGTGCGCCGCGTCATTTTGGTGGAACCAGCCATGGGAAGACCTCCTTCCTGGTCCAATGGTTGGGCTCGAGCGAGCCCGCGCCGAAGTATTGCTATCTTCGCCCTCGAAAACAGCAGACCGAGGCTCATTGGGTTCCGAAGCTCTTTGCCATCACCTCCTTCCTTGAGGTGCGCCTGCCTGGCAAGAGTCGACGCGCGCAACGACGAGAAGATGGCGCCCAAACGCGGCCCGAACGAGTTCGGGACTCCAGGGCCGCGGGCTGGGCAAAGGCGCCCCCAGATTGAACTCGGCTCGCGCCAAGCGCCCGGTGCGAAGGCGCCCTGGCGCGGGCACGGCGGCGCTCAAGGGCCCACTACGACCGGCTGGTGTCTATGCTCCGGGTGGCTGGCCGCCGGAGCTCGGCTCCGCACGATTCGCGCACGACCAACTCGGTATCGAGGAGCACCTGGCTCTGCCGGGGCGCCTCATCGCCGATGATCTGGATCAGCAGCTCGGCCACGCTCCAGCCCAGCCCAAAGGTGGGCACGTGCACGGTGGTGAGGGCGGGGGTGATGAAGCGGGCCGCAGCGATATCGTCAAAGCTGACCACTGCGATATCCTCGGGCACACGCAGCCGGGCCTCGCGGAGGGCACGCAGGGCGCCCATGGCCACCATGTCGCTGGCTGCAAAGAGCGCAGTCGGTTGCGCGCGGCTCGCGAGGAGCCTGGCCATGGCGGCGTGGCCGCTCTCCTCGTCAAAGTTGCCGTACTCGACCAGGGCTTCGTCGTAGGGAAGGCCTGCGTTCTGCAGCGCCTGGCGGTAGCCGGCCAGGCGCTGGGCGCTGGCGGTATAGGCCAGGGGGGCGTTGGTGATGGTGGCGATGCGCCGATGGCCGAGGGTCAGGAGGTGCTCCACCGCCATCATGGCTCCCCGCACATTGTCAATATCGACGGAAGGGATGTCGGTGCCGGGCAATTGGCCGTGCAGCACCAGCGGGTAGCCCTCCGCGTGTAGCTTGAGCAGGTGGTCGTCGTCGGAGCGGGGGCCGGAGAGGATCAGGCCGTCGGCGTGGCGCCCGCGCGCCAGCTCCACATAGCCATCGGCCGGCTCGTCGGGCTCGATGGGCCGGAAGAGGACGTAGTGGCCGTAGTGCCGGGCAGCGCTGGCCATGCCCTGCAGCAGGCCGGGCAGAAAGGCGTCGCGGTAGGTGCGGTCGGGCCCGCGGTGCCAGACGAGGGCGATGGTGCGCGTTCGGCCGCTGGCCAGGCGACGCGCGGTGACGTCGGGATAGTAATTGAGCTCGCGCGCGGCTTCGAGCACGCGCTGGCGCGTCTCGGCGGTGATGTGTGTGTCAGGCACGTCGTTGAGGACGAGGGAGACGGTAGTTCGCGAGACCCCTGCCAGGCGTGCCACGTCGTGGGAGGTTGGCTTGCGCCCCTGTGACATCGAGCCGCGGGTCCTTTCCGTGGATGACGCGTGTTACTGACACGTGTTACTAACAGTATAGCGCCTTTTTCGCACTCTGTCAAGCGGGCCGGAGCTTGCGTGCAGGGCTTTTTCAAAGTCGGCGTTATGTGTAGCCAGGACCCTTCGCAGGCGGGCACTCGCCACGTTGGAAGGCCCGCAGAACCTGCTCAGGGTGACATAGACGGGACTTTGAAAAAGCCCTGAGCTTGCGTGTCTCCTGCAATTGATGTACAACATGGGTAGCCGACCTCATGGCATGCTGCCCACAGATAAGGAGGCCTGAGATGTCGCAATCGCTGGGTGTCGCCCCTCTGCAGGCGCTCTTCCGCTTTCCATTCGAGGGTTCCGGCTGGAGGAACCGCTTCCTGGTAGGCTCCGCCCTGATCCTGGCCAGCTTCTTCATCCCCATCCTGCCATTGATCCCGGTGTGCGGCTATGTGCTGCAAGTGATGCGGAGCGTCATCCACGGTGAGGAGCCCACGCTCCCGCCCTGGGACGACTGGGGCCGCCTGGGGGCCGATGGCCTGCGGGGGGCGGCGGTGGGGCTGGTGTTCCTCCTGCCCGGCACCGTCGTATACCTCATCGGCCTGGCGGTGTACCTGGGGTGCATTCTGGTGGTGCCTGTCCTAATGGGCGCGACGGGCCGTTCGTTGGTGCTGGAGGGCTCGCTGCTCACGCTGGTGGCCGTGGGCACACTGATGTTCTTCACCTGTGTGGCCCTCTTGCTGTGGCTGTTGGGCGCTGTGCCCTTGCCGGTGGCCGCTGCCCATCTGGTGGCCCGCGATCGCGTCGCGGCCGCCTTCCATGTGCGCGAGTGGTGGCCGGTGGTGCGGGCCAACAAGCTCGGCCTCCTGATCGACTGGGTGATCGTGGCGGGGCTGTGGACCGTGGTGTACCTGGCCTGTGCCATCCTCGCCTACACGGCCATTCTCTGCTGGCTGCTGCCCTTCGTCACAGCGCCTGCCCTCTTCTATCTGGCGCTGGTCGGCGCGGCCAAGTTCGCGCAAAGCTACCGCGAGGGGGCGGCGCTGGCAGCGACCGAAGGGAAGGTGTAGGGGTGTGGCCGGGGCAGCCGGGTCACCGGCACTCGCGCATCGCTGGGGCGCTGTGGGCTTGGCTTTTCGCGGGCCTGGTGCTTTGGGGTGGTTGCGGCTCGCCCAGAGGAGCGCCGATGCCGGCCCCGCCGGCCACTGTGGCGCGGGCCACGGTGCCGGCGCGGGCCACTGGGGCGGTGGCCGCGCCTTCGCCGACGGCCCCTGTGCCCACGGCCGCTCAGCCGCCGAGCGCCACCCCGGCAGCGCTGGCCATCCAGTCCTTCACGGTGACTGTTGAGGACGCTGCGGCCGGTAAACGCCTGACCTTCCGCTGGGCGACGACCGGCGCTGCTGCGGCGCGCATCGTGAGCGGCGCCTCGGTGCGCTTTGCATCCGAGTGGGCGGTGCCACCGAGCGGCACCCAGACGGTCGAGTTTGCCGACACCTTCTATGCCAACCCGACCATGACGCTCATCGCGACCGATGCGGCCGGGCACGAGGTGCGCCAGAGCATCACCGCGGCCTGGCCCTGCCGCTGCGCCTACTTTTTCTCCCCCGCGCCCAGCCTCTGCGCCGCCGCTCCGGCCACGACGACGCAGGCGGCCGAGCAACGCTTCGAGGCGGGGCGCATGTTGTGGCTGAAGGAAGTGCGTTACCGCAGCGAGACGGCTGCGGGGGTGATCCTGGTGTTCTATGACGATGGGCGCTGGGCACGGTTCGACGACACCTGGCAGGAGGGCCAGCCGGAGGCCGACCCGTCGATCGTGGCGCCGGCTGGCAGGTTGCAGCCCATCCGTGGTTTCGGCAGGGTCTGGCGCGAGCATGCCGAGGTGCGGGCCGGGTTGGGCTGGGCCACGGCGCCCGAGCAGGGCTATACGGCCACCTGGCAGCCGCAGATGCGCGAGTCGCTGCCCAGCGTGGAGTACGTGAGCGCCCTCGATGGCCAGGTCATCGAGTACACCGGCATGACCGATGGCGTGTGGCGGGCCGTGGCGCCCCAGGAGTGGCGCTGCGGGGCGAGCAGGGAGACGCAGGCATGGCCAACCGACGAGGTGACTGGGCGGCGCTCTGGGCCAGGCTATCGCTGGAGAGCCGCCTGGACCTGGCAGGCATGCGCCAGGCGCGGCTACGGCGGCTGATCTCGGCGCGCATGCGCGCACGCGGGCTCGAGAGCTATGGCGAATACCTGCGCCTTCTGGCCGACCGGCCGGGCGAGTTTGCCGCCCTCCTTGGAGCGTTGCGCTCGGACCTCTACCGCGCCAGCCCGGCGCAGGCCCTGCTCGGCAGGGCGCCGGCGCGGCGGTGGGTTGAGGCCCTGCCCCTGGCGGCGGTGCTCGTCGAGGCAGTGGCCACCACGGGAGGGCTGCGCCTGTTGGCCCACAATCGCCTGGCGCAGGACCTGCTGGCCGCGCCCGCCTGGATCCTTCGTGCCAGGGGCGATCGACACCAGTGGCTGTTCCCCAACCTGGTTCCCTGCGCTGACGAGGACCTGCCGCTCCATCGCGCGATCCGGGAAGGCTTTGGCACTCGCAGCCAGACCCTTCTGTTGCGCGATGCCGCCGGCCGCCTGCAGCCGCTTGTGGTCAGCGCCAGGCGCGTGCCGGGGAGGGGCCCAGCGCGCGCTATCGCCACGCTGCATCCCTCTGAAGCATGGGCGGCGGAGGAGTCGGCCGACCGGTTGCTGGCCCGCTTCAACGAGGCGCAGGCGCTGGCTGCGCGTTATCAGCGCCTGTTCGCCGAGAGCGCAGCGGCGCTCCTGGTCACGGCATCCGACGGCACCATCCGCGAGGCGAACGCGCGGGCGGGCGCTCTGTTGGGCCGCGGCGAGGGCCTTGAGGGCCTGCCGCTGGCCGACCTCTTGGCCGACGAGGCCCGGCCCGCCCTGGCGGACGCCTTGCGCCTGGCCCTCGACAGCGGCGAGGCCGCGCTGCGTTTCCGCCCCCACCATGCGCGCGGCAGGGTCCTCGCGGCCGAAGCGCGACGGCTGGGAGAGGGCCGCGAGGCGGGGGTGCAGTGGGCGCTCCACGATGTGACCGAGCAAGTGGAGGGGGAACGACAGCGCAGCGACCTGACCGACCTGATGCTCCACGATCTGCGCAGCCCACTGGCGACGGCGCTCCTGGGGGTGGAGGCGGCGCAGAATGCCCTCCCGAGCGGCGGCCCAGCGGGGCCGGTGCGGGCGCTGACCATGGCGCGAGCGGCGCTGCGCCGGCTTAGCCGCCTGGTCGACTCGCTCCTGGATATCAGCCGGCTGCAGGCGGGGCAGGTGGGGCTAGAGCCTACGGAGGTGCGAGCCGGCGAGTTGCTGGCCGAGGTGGTGGCCGAGATGGAGCTGGCCGTTGCCAGCCACAGCCTGCGCCTGGAGCTCGAGGCAGATCCGGACCTGCCGGTGGTCATCGCCGACCGCGACATGGTCTACCGGGCCATCTGCAACCTGCTGGACAACGCCATCAAGTTCAGTCCCCCTGGCGGCCGCATTCGTGTGCGGGCAAGGCCCGAGCGTGGCGGCCTGGCCATCTCCGTGGCCGATGAAGGGCCTGGCATCCCCGGAGAGTTTCTGCCGCGCATCTTTGACAAGTTTGTCGGGCTGCGCCTGCCCGAGGCACCGCGAGGCTACGGCCTGGGCCTGGCCTTCTGCAAGCTGGCGGCCGAGGCCCACGGCGGCTCGGTGACGGTCGACAGTGCGCCGGGCCGCGGCAGCACCTTCACCCTGTGGCTGCCAGCCGGCCCCTGAAGGGGTAGCCAGCAGAGGGGATTTGCTCGGGGCCCCGAATCATGATACATTGCCTGCGGCGTGGGGCTGGCCCACGCTTCTTGTGTACAGCCGGCACATTGGGCCGACCGGGGGAGGTCAGTTCATGTCTGGAGCGCGTATTCCGGTGGCGTTGCAGCTCTACACCGTGCGCGACGAGGCGGCGAAGGATTTCCTGGGCACCCTGGCCAGGGTCGCGGCGATGGGCTACGCCGGGGTGGAGCTGGCGGGCATGGGCGGCCTGAGCGCCGCTGAGCTGAGGGGGGCTCTCGACCGGCTGGGGTTGCGCTGCGCCGGCAGCCACGTGGGGTTGGAGCGCCTGCGGAGCGACCTGGCGGCGGTGCTCGACGAGAACGAGGCCCTGGGCAACCACTATGTCGTGGTTCCGGCCCTGCCCGAAGCCATGCGCGGCCGGGAGGAGAGCTATCGGGCCCTCACCGGGGAGTTGAACGCCATGGGTGCAGCCTGCCGCGAGCGGGGCATGGCCCTGGCCTATCACAACCATGCCTTCGAGTTCCAGCGTTTCGGTGAGCGCTATGCTCTCGACATCCTCTACGATGGGACCGACCCGGCTCTGGTCAAAGGCGAGCCCGATGTCTACTGGATGGTCTACGCCGGCGCCGACCCGGCAGCCTGGCTGCGCCGCCACCCGGGGCGCTGCCCCCTGTTGCACCTGAAGGATATGGCGCCGGGTGCCGAGCGTGCCTTTGCCGAGGTGGGCGAGGGCACCATCGACTTCCAGCCGATTTTCGCCGCCAGCCCCGCTGCCGGCGTGGAGTGGTACATCGTCGAGCAGGACCGCTGCGCCCGGCCCTCGCTCGAGAGCGCTGCCCTCAGCCTGCGCCACCTGAAGGAGTGGGGCGTGGCCTAGCCAGGAAGGAGCCTCCGGGCAGCGGGCAGGTGTCTAGTTCACTTTGGGGGCAGGTTGTGGCATAATGGGACAACTCGTGGTGTCCTGTGGGACCTAGAAAGCTCGTACCGTGAAGCAGAGCAAAGCA
>Ga0272448_1001802_pt1 | contig 28174 bp, 18 predicted proteins | sample YNPCB0191_FD_202220 | JGI IMG/M metagenome (GOLD analysis project Ga0272448, IMG submission 202220) | Hot spring sediment microbial communities from Yellowstone National Park, WY, United States - YNP-CB-019-1 | ecosystem: Environmental > Aquatic > Thermal springs > Hot (42-90C) > Sediment... | reverse complement strand
CCGTCTGGTGTTCGGGCGACCACATCGTTGAGCAGCATGTCCATAACCTGGATGTCATCAACTGGGCATTCGGTACTCACCCGGTGAAATGTATGGGCATGGGCGGACGGGCAGCCCGCACTGACCCGATGTTTGGCAATGTCTATGACCATTTTGCCGTGGAGTATGAGTATCCCAACGGTGTGCGGGTGATGAGCATGTGCCGCCAGACAGCCGGAGCGGCAGAAAACGTCTCCGAGCGCGTGGTGGGGACAAAAGGCATCGCTTACACGGACAGCGCCGACGGCTACATCAAAGGACCGAAGCCTTACAAACCAGAGAAGGAATCACCCAACCCCTACGTCCAGGAGCACATTGACCTGATTAACAGCATAAAGAACGGCAAACTGTTGAACGAAGGACGCCAGGTGGCGGAAAGTACTCTCACGGCCATCATGGGCCGGATGAGCGCCTACACCGGCCGCGCCCTGAGCTGGGACTGGGTGATTAACGCTTCCAAACTGGACCTGACCCCGCCGCACATGGAGTTCCGCGAACTGCCGCCGCTCGAAGTGGCCATCCCCGGCAAAACCCCTCTGATTTAAAACGGGGGACGCCTAAAGGTGTCCCTCTTTATAAAAGTTATTTTTTTTCTGGTGCCTTTTCCGGCGTTTCAGTTACTTCACCCGTCTTGACCACCTGGTATTTTTGGCCCCTCACGGAATCTTTAACTACAGCCTCAATCAGCCCTAAATTCTCTGGATCATGGTATATTAGCTTGCCGTTAAGGGTTAAAGAGCCCCTCTGCCTTTCCACAAGTTCTTTTGCTACGTCCCGTCCGACTTGAACAAATAATTTATTCTTCATGAATGTAATTTCAAATCCGCCCTTGTCGGCATTGTATCGATCAGCGGGCAAATCTATGGAAAGAGAATAATCAATTTCCACCGATTTCATCCTGCTTTCGTATTCCTGGGTGGTTTCAAAAGGGTCCTTTTTAAATTTTTCCCTAATCCCGAAGAAACGCATATCCCAGAGCTTGGCCAGTTCCTGTCCACTGGCGCTTCCCGTAGCCATAAATTTCCCATCCGGGCTGAAGGCTAAGGCATAACAATATGGAATATTGATTACAGGACTCTCAAACGTTGAAGAAAGGTCTAAGAACATTACCGAAGTTTCAGGCTTTAAGCTCTCCCAGGGAAGTGAAGCAGGACCAAGGGCTCCTACCAGGAATTTTCCATCGGGGGAAAAGGCCAGACAATTAACCTGGCCTGGCAGTCCGGTAATTTCTTTTAACTTGTTTCCCGAATCTATTTCCCAGATAATTATTTTTTTATCATCTCCTCCCGTGGCTAATAGTTTTCCATCAGGACTTATGGTATAAGACACCAGGTAAGGCTGGTGGCCGGAAAAGGTCTTTATTACCGAGCCATTGCTGCTATTTAGAAAGACAACGCTTTCGCTATTCCTGATGGCGGCTATATATTTTCCATCCGGGCTGAATTTTATCCTGGAGTAAGTGTCTGATTTTATTTTTTGGAAACTGGCCACCTTTTTGTTCGTGGTTGCATCCCAGAGATTAATACCCTGGCCAGAAGATCCGGTAGCAAAAAATTTGCCATCAGGACTGAATGCTATGTTGAATATAGTAGACTTTTCCAGGAGACGGTTACTAAGGTTTGATAAATCCCAGAGAACAATGGCCTCATGGCCCATGACTGAAGCCAGCGTTTTTCCGTCGGGGCTGAAGTCAAATTCAGCGGGGAAGGAATTAAATTTAGTGGGAAAGCTCAAAAGGGCTGTTTTCCCTGAATTCAAATTCCAAAGAACGATTCCATTCGGCCCACCCATGGCCAGCAGATTTCCATCTCGGTTAAATCCAATTTCTTCTACCCTTCCTTTACCCGGAAGGGCAGCAATATTCTTTATCGTGGCAATATCTTTTAAGGGAATAAGGATGGGAAAGGGCTTCTCGGGTAAGGAGGTTTGCGAAAGAAGTGGCAGCACAAACAAATTAGGCAGAAGTAGAATTAAAAGGATGGCCCGACCGGCAGATAGTTTTCTGGAAAAAATTAAAATATTTAACATTCTTATTCTCCTTAGTTATGTCCTTTGGTATTTATGTATGAATTAATAAACCATTTTTTCGGAAAAATAAAGTCCTTAAATAAGGGGATATTATTTTTTTCAATTGCAACACATTTCAGATAGACCAAGCTAGCCAAGAGAAAATCGGTAGAAAAAGACCATAAAGCCACTTATCAGAATGGGTTTTTTAGTTGATAGGCATCAAAAGCCGATGATAAGTTCAAAGATTATTGAAAAGTTTCTGTCTTCTAACTCAACCGTTTTGGTGATAAGATTAGTAGCAAAATTCAGGCTTTAAGCCTTAAAATATACTTTATTTTAGGCTTCAAATAAGAAAAGGTGAAATGGAAGATATAGCTCGCGGAGTTAGGTCCTTTACCATTGGCACTACCATCAGCCGCATTCTTGGTCTGGTCCGGGAACAAGTTTTTGCTTCCCTTTTTGGTTCAAGTCGATCGACCGACGCTTTTAACGCTGCTTTCCGCATTCCTAATCTTCTCCGTGATCTTTTTGCTGAGACCTCGCTTTCGGCTGCCTTTGTCCCCGTTCTTACTCAGGAAAAGGCCAAAAGCAAGCAAAGAGAAAACCTTCTGGCTTCAAATATCTTTAATACACTGCTCCTAATAGTCGGCGCTATTACTGTCCTGGGGATGGTCTTTTGTCGGCCAGTAGCTTCAGTTGTGGCCATGGGTTTCAGCCAGATTCCAGAAAAACTCGCACTGACAGCCAGTCTTACTTTCATTACCTTTCCTTTTTTGCTCTTTGTTTCCCTGGCTGCTTGGGCTATGAGTTACCATAATACTGAAGGCTCTTTCTTTGTTCCCTCGGTGGCGCCAGCCTTCTTCAATGTTTTTTCCATTGCTGTTCCTGTGATTCTTTTTGGCTGGTACGTCGCCCGGGGCGGCGACCCGATTTTTGGAGCTGCTATCGGGGTTACTTTCGGCGGGCTAATGCAATTTCTGATTCAGGTTCCTGGTGTTTTCCGCCAGGGCTTCCGTTATCATTTTTATCTCAACTGGCATGATCCTCATTTCAAGCGGGTTATGGCTCTTTTCCTGCCGGTAGCCATCGGCCTGGCCGGCTCCCGCATCAATGTCTTCGTCAATACGATTCTGGTTTCTTACCAGGCTGAACGTTCTATGAGCTGGTTGAATTATGCCTACCGAATTATGCATCTGCCCCTGGGTTTATTTGGGATAGCCGTGGGGGCAGTTGCCCTACCACGTTTTTCCCGTCTGGTTATAGAAAACAAGAGGGAAGAAGTCAAGGTAGCTTTTAAAGATTCTTTGAAGATGGTTTTCTTCCTGACTGTTCCTTCTTCTATTCTCATTGCCTTTTTCTCTCATCCGCTAACCCGCCTGATCTATCAGCATGGACGTTTCACTCCGGCCGATACTCTGGCTGTCAGCCAGGCTCTCATTCTTTATACCCTGGGCATTCCATTTATATCGGCTCTGCGGAATGTGGCTTCTGTTTTTTACGCTCACCAGGATTCAAAGGCACCGATGTATGCCAGCTTTGTGTCCATTGGAGTAAACGTTTTTCTGAATCTGACTCTGATGAAACCAATTGGTTTTCTGGCTTTTCCCCTTTCGGCTTCGGTTGCCAGCGTCGTCAATATCTGGGTTTTAATTCGCTGGCTGCCGAAAAAAGTGGGGACTATAGAGCTTGGCTCAATTTATGCATATTTTTTGAAGCTGACCATTGTTTCTGCTATAGCCGGTGGCCTGGGATTTATCGGGTTTAAGCTGACCACCGCCCATTTTGGTTATCATTTTTTTACAGTTCTTCTGGCCACGATCTTTTGGGGGAGTGTGTCTCTGGGATTATTTTATTTTGGCTGTCGGCTATCAGGTATCAAAGAAGTTGAGGCTTTTATTCAACGTTTTCTTAAAAAATAGCTTTAAACCACATAGAAGATTTAAGAAAAGTTAAATGACGACTCTGCCGGCTTCTTGATTTGATTACAATGCAAGATGAAAGGCCTGATTAGGTAGACCATAGACCAGTGCTTGACCTCAATTGTTTATTCAGATTTTTCAAGGCTATTTTAGTTATTTTCTTTCGCTCAATTTGGCACAAAATTCTATTTTTTTCTGATTAGATTAGTTCTATTAGGTATTCGATTAGAGCCCGCAAATAAGCAACTGACTGCTATCTATAATTTTTCCCAAGGCATTAATTTAATGTATGAAAATATTTTCATATATTATTTATAAACCAATTACCTGGCGGCTTAAACTGCTTCCCCATAGTACTTTTCTTTTTTGGCTAATGAATCAAAGAAAATGGAAAACGGAGTAGAGTCCCAAAATTCAACTGGCTGATGCCCTGGTCGGAAGCAAATTCTCTCCAGCTAAACTCCGGGGCGCTACTCTATCCCCCATTTTCTTAACCTGGCCGGGGCCAAACTGGCAGAAGCTTAAGCTTTCTTGCGGCCAGGATTTTTTCAGTCGAAGGTTCATATAAGATTTCCTTTTAGCCAAGAATATGAGTGAAAACTGAAACAGTTTCGACCACCGGTCTGGCGGCCAGCATGATGCGGTCGACGCTCAGTCCACTAGCCATCAGCTCAAATCCCATCAATGAGATTACCAGGGCTACAAAAAAAATTGCGATTCTTGTTCTTAGTTTCATTTCATTTCTCCTTTTTTTATTATTTTCTTTATTTTTCATTTTTTTCTTCCTTCACTAATTTAGACGAAAGTGGCAGCCAAAAGGTTCCTTTTATTTTGAAGATGTCATTTTCTGTTCGACTTACTTCTAATCTTTTGTTAATTTACTTATAATTTATTAGATGCGCATTTTAGTAGTAGAAGATGAACGTAAAATTGCTGAATTTATCCGCCGCGGTCTAAAAGAAGAAGGATATAGCGTGGATGTGGCTTCTGATGGCGAACAGGGCTATCATTTGGTTCACCTCAATGAATATGACTTGATTATTTTAGACCTTATGCTCCCCAAAATTGATGGCCTGACTCTCTGCCGCCAGCTGCGCGAAGAAAAAATTAATGTTCCCATTTTAATATTAACGGTCAGGGATTCAGTTAAAGATAAAGTAACGGGCCTGGATGCAGGCGCTAATGATTATTTGACCAAGCCCTTCGCTTTTGAAGAACTTTTAGCTCGCTGCCGGGTTTTACTCCGCACATTTGGAACATCTGAACCAACGAAGCTTCAGGTGGCTGACCTGGAATTTGATCTGTTGAGCCACCGGATAACCCGGGCTGGCCGAGAAATTAATCTCACTCTTAAAGAAAGCAGCCTGCTGGAGTATTTGATGCGCAATGCCAACAAGGTGGTTACCAGAACGATGATTGCTGAGCATGTCTGGGATATTAACTTTGACTCTTTTACTAATGTCATTGATGTTTATATTAACCGTCTTCGCCAGAAAATCGATCGCGGCTTTGACCGGCCACTCATTCACACAATAAGAGGGCGGGGTTATATGTTAAAAGAATAAAATGAAGAAAATATTTCCAGCTTCTTTCCGTGCCAGAATTATTCTGCTCTACACTATCATTTTTTCTCTTACTTTGATAATTTTGGGCTTTTATCTTTATCAAGATTTTGGCCGCCGCCTCAACCGAAATGTCGAAGATCTACTCTTGAGCCGGGCTGATGGGGTGGTAGATTCTATCGAAAATTTTTGGGAAAAAGAAAAAATGGATGCAGCAACAAAGGGCATAAAGCTGGAGGAGATTCAAAAGCTTAGCGAAACTGAATTTGCTTTGATGGCTCAGAGCTGGATCAACAAAAGATCAAAAGATCCCTTGCTTTTTAATATTGTCGTAACCATTTTTGACCGAAACGGGACAGAAGTAGCTTCTTCTAAGACCCTGGTTCGGAGCATTCCTCTGCGAAAGGATATTCTGGAAACTGTTCTTCAAGGGCAGAGCAGGCTGGATGATCTCGAGGTAGAAATGACGCCGGGTCGGCTCATTCCCTTTCGAGCCTTAACTTTTCCGGCGATGATTGATAATAAAGTCAGCTATCTGGTCAGGGTAATGACTCCATTGAGCTCCATGCATTCCACGATGAGGGAATTACGAGTAATCCTTTTTTTGATTCTGCCCCTGGCCATCATTTTCAGTGGTCTATCAGCCTGGTTTTTAGCCGGCATTACTTTAAGACCGGTAAAAGACATCATCAACACTGCCAGACTAATTGGAGCAGAAAATCTCAAGACGAGAATTGCTCTACCTGAAACGCACGACGAAATAAGACTTCTGGCTGAAACTTTTAATCAAATGCTTGACCGACTGGATCATGCCTTTACTTCTCAGCAACAGTTTATTGAAGACTTTTCTCATGAAATTAAAACTCCGCTGGCCATAATTAAAGGCGAACTTGAGGTAACTCTGAAGAAAATTCGTTCAGTTAAGGAATACGAAACAACGCTTCAGAGCAGTTTAGAAGAAATTGACCGGATTATAAAAGTAGTAGATGGTCTTTTATCCCTTGCCCGGGTTGAAGCTGAAGTTCTTTCTCAGCCGCTAATGCCTATTTCCTTGGTGGATTTGGTTCAAGAAGCGGTCAATGAAATGGAAGTACTGGTGAGAGAGAAAAATCTCCAGCTTATTTATAAAAAGAGTTCTAGCCCTCAAGTACTTGGTGAGCGAGATAAACTTAAACGGGTAGTCGTAAATTTGCTGGATAACGCCCTGAAATTTACCCCTGCTGGCGGACAGATTGAAGTGTCCGTTGGCGAAGAAGGTAATATGGCCAGATTTCAGGTAGCCGATACAGGCATTGGAATTGGACCAAAAGATTTAGACCATATTTTTAACCGGTTTTATCGGGTGGCAAAAGATGATTCTTTGCCGGGTTCCGGTTTAGGCTTGAGTATTGTAAAAGCTATTATTGAAGCCCATCGAGGAAAAATTGAAGTAAGAAGCAAGCCAGGAGAAGGTTCAGTGTTTACTGTTTATCTGCCGCTGGCCCGTTCTAATTATTAATGAAATTCTGGTTTTGAGATACAAGACGAGAAAAGATGGCATTTTTATCTGCAAATTTAAAAAAAGGTTCCGAGAAGGGGAGCAATCTTAAAAAATCTGGCCTTTTTATTTAAGAAAAATCAGGCGAAAATTAAGCTTAAAAAGCTATAAAAAATCAAAATTTTATAAAAATCAAAATAGCTTCATCAATCCCATTTTCAAAAGATTAAAAATTTTTAATTTTCTTTTAAGGAAATTTTAATGATGTAAGTGATAAATTAAGGATGAAAGGAGGACGCAGATGAAAAAGCTAAGCGTTCTTTTAACAGTTCTTCTGGTTTTGGGTTTGGTTTCGCTGACCTTTGCTCAACAAAGGGCAGCTAATCCACCGGCTGCTCAGGCTAAAACCTTTACCGGAACAATCAGCAAAGTTACCCCCGGTGATCCGGCCAAGAAAACCCCGACTGAGATCGTGGCTAAGGGTGATGATCAGAAAGAAGTTACCTTCCATCTTGCCCGCAATGCTGCCCTGACTGGTGCTGATGGTAAAGCCATCACTGTTGACAAGCTGACGGCCGGAACCAAGGTTGAGATCAGGTACTATGTAAGCAAGGGTGGAGTTAACATTGCTCGCTCGATCAAGGTGGTTTCCTGAACTTGCAACCCTAAAATAAGGAAGGCGGAAGGAAGATTTTCCGCCTTCCTTATCTTCCTTCCTTTAAGAAACGTAAACCATGCCTAAAATAGCAATTATCTCGGAGTATTTTTACCCACTTCTCGGTGGAATAACTGAGAACGTTTATAATACAGCTATCCGTTTGGCGGCCAGAGGCTGGCAGGTAAAAATAATCACTTCCAGGGCCTCAAAGCAAGAGCCAATTATTCCCTCAAAACCCTGGCTGAATAATCAGCCTAAGTTTGAAATAATTAGAATAGGGCAAAGCGTCCCAGTTTATGCCAATGGTTCCTGGGGGCGGTTTACCGTTGGCCTGAAATTAATCTCCGAGCTAAAAAATATTTTTAAGGAAGAAAAATTTGATTTGGTTCATATCCATTCTCCATTGGTCCCCACCCTTCCTTATCTGGCTTTGCAACTGGCCAGGTCACCGGTAGTAGGGACTTTTCACACTTATTTTGACAATAATCTTTTTCATGATTTTTTATATGGCCTGTTGAAGTCTAGGCTGCAAAAAGATTTAAACAGGATAAATCGTCAGCTTTTTGTCAGCCAGAGCTGCGTCACACCTCTGGCCAAATATTTTGAACTGAAGCCTGAAATTCTGCCCAATGGCGTGGATACGAACGAATTTTCACCTGAGGTTCCACCGCTCGAAAAATTCAGCCGGGATAAATTAAATCTGCTGTTTGTCGGTCGTTTTGACCCGCGCAATGGCCTGGATGTTATGCTTGAGGCTTTTAACCTGATTAAAACTGAGTTTAAGGATGTACGATTAATTGTAGTTGGCGGACCGGTTAAGAAAAGGTATTTAGAAATGGTGAAGCCAGAATTCAGAGAAGATGTCTTTTTTGAAGGACCAATCCTGGAGCAAAGGCCTAATTATTATGCGGCCTGTGACATCTTTTGTTCTCCAGTGGATAAAGCTTCCTTTGGTATCACGCTGCTTGAGGCTATGGCTTCGGGTAAGCCCATTGTGGCCACGGAGAATATCGGTTATAATGAAATTCTTGAACCAGAAGAAAGCATAGTCGTAGCTCGCAAATCGCCTCAAGCCCTGGCTAATGCTGTACTGAGTCTATTGCGTGATGAGGCTCTTAGAAAAAAAATGGGTGCAAAAGGCCGGGAAAAAGCTTTAAAATATTCGTGGGATGAAATTGTTCCAGGACTGGAAAAAATCTACCTCTCTTTGCTCGGGGATAGATGAAGCTTAAAATAGGCGTGGTGCTCACGGCCTTTTCAATTTTTTTTGCCTTTTTACTTTTTTATCTATTAAAAATCATTTTTCCCCATTTATCCTTCTTTAAGGGCTTATTATTTATTTCCCTGACTTTGGAAATAATTTTTTTGTGGGGAGTTTTTGACCATAAATCCTGGCTTTTTGGAAGAGATTTTTGGCGAGGCCCAAAAAATCTTCCGGTAATGAGTTTGTCTTTTGATGATGGGCCAACAGAACCTTTTACCTCAGAAATCATTGACATCCTCAGAAAATATCAAGTGAAGGCTACCTTTTTTGTTCTCGGAAGAAAAGTTGAACTCTATCCAGAGGCGATAAAAAAGATTGCCGCTGATGGACATGAAATAGGAAATCACGGATATGACCATAAAGTTTTGCCATTAAAATTCCCTTCGGAGATTAAAGCTGAAATCAAACGGACTGAAACTTTGATTTTGTCGCTAACTGGGAAAAAACCGGCTCTTTTTCGGGTACCTCATGGCTGGAAAGGCCCGTGGCTGAAAAGAGCTGTTCGGGAAGCTGGATATGAGCTTGTTTCCTGGACCAGCGGGGTCTGGGATACAGATCAACCTGGAGAACAAAAAATTATTCAGCGGAGCCTGAAAGCTTTTAGAAATGGAGCTATCCTGCTTTTCCATGACGGGCGTGGTCTGGATGAAAACACCGATTGCCATCAGTTAGTAGCGGCTCTTCCGGCTATCATAAAAAGAGCCCAATCTCTTGGATACAGATTGGTAACCATCTCTGAGCTTTTAGAACTTTTCAGGATGGAAAATAAGAAAGATTCAGAGTAAAAATAAGAATAAGAGCATAAAAATGCGGAAGACCAAAAAAGCCTGGATTGTTGGGCTCGCTGTAGTTCTTCTTTTCTTTGCCTTTATTCTATATAGAATAAAACCTTCTCGGTTAGTGGAAGCGGTCGTCGGCGTGAGCTGGGGTTGGGTGGCGGTGGCCGGTCTGGTTAATATCCTGAATGTAGTGGTGGAGTCAGTTCGCTGGCATCAAATAGTTTTAACCGTCAAGAGAAGAGCCAAATTTCAAAGAATAGTGGAAGCTTTCCTGGTGGGTTTTTTCGGTAACATTATCTTCCCGCTAAGAGTTGGCGATGGACTCAGAGTTTATTTTCTCTCACGACAGGAAGAAATTAAAATTCCTGAGGTAATCTGGACTTTTGTCATCGACCGATTGGTAGATGTGCTGTTTTTCCTGGCCTTAATTGGAATAACCGGACTTTATTTCCCACTCTCTGGAGAGGCGGAAAGAATTTTCCATATATTACTTCTAATAGTTTCTTTGATTATCATTTTGATATTCGTTGGGGTCAGTTTTTCTGGCCGGGGGGAAAGAGAAAATTGGCCAGCCTGGAGAAAACGAATTAATGACCTGGTGGACAGATTCATCACGGCCTGGCGAGCGCTTCTTCGGGCCAGGAATCTGGCTCTGGTCTCTCTGGCCGCTCTTTTTTCCTGGATTCTCAGGGTTATGATTATCTGGGCCATATTCCGGGCGTTTCATCTGGGGTTACCACTGGTGGCCTCAGTCATTGGTCTGATTATGGTTAATCTTGGTTTGGCGGCGGTTAATACCCCGGCTAATGTAGGTGGGTTTGAAATGGGACTGGTGGCTGCTATGAAATTATTTTCTGTTGATACCACGGTGGCCATGAGCTGCGCTCTTCTCCTTCATGTGGTGGAAGTTGTTCCTATTTTTCTACTGGGCGGAGCTGTGACCCTGAAAACCGGTTTTGACCCCCACCGGGCAAGGAAAGAAGCTGAAGAAATAGAAGAAAGCCTTGAAGAAGCTATTTAGAAGCCAGAAAACCCTAACTCAGGAACTCTAACTTTGATAAAACATTAAGATTTAAAAGTAATATAATAATTAAGACTCGGACGTTGGATAATTGCCGATACAGGTTTTTATTAGCTTGGTTAGGCCTATTAATAATCAGCTAACAGCCAGGAAAAATCGAGATAGTGTTTGACTCAATATTATTTTGCCCTTTGATGGATGGTTAAGCATATGAATATGAATGGTGTAGTTTTCATGATAAAATAAAAACATAATTTCGGGGAAAATTGAAACCGCGGTTAAAAATGTTTTATTCAGAATGATTTTCGCCGCCATTTTGCCAGCAGATTGTTATCTGGCTGATGGTCCAGATCTCGGCTTTTCGCCAGCCGCCAGCGGTCTGGTCTCCCTACCGTTAAAAACGGAGGCTATTTTCTGACTCTGATTGGGTAGGGTGGCCGCTGCATTTTCTTGGGCGGATTTTTCTTCAGCATCTCCATGACTAATTCAATGGCCTTTTCTAACTGCGGGTCGCGGCCAGCGGCGTAGTCAGCGGGAGTTATTTCCGCTTCCACATCAGGTGGTACGCCCACGTTTTCTATGCCAAAACCTTCTTCCTCTGTCCAGAAAGCCAGGTTGGGTGCTGTTATGGTTCCACCATCCATGAGCACCGGGAAGCCCAGAATGCCTACCAGTCCGCCCCAGGTTCTCTTGCCCACCAGCGGCCCAAGCTTGAAATGCCTGAACATCCAGGGCAGCAAATCGCCGCCTGAACCAGCCATCTCGTTTATCAGCATGACTTTTGGCCCCTGAATGGAGGCACTCGGTGTTTTAAGGTCCGCGCCATAACGCATAGCCCACATGGCAATGAAAGGCTTGCTTAACCAGTCAATGTAATAGTCAGCCACCTGACCGCCACCGTTAAATCTTTCGTCCACGATGATGGCCTCCTTGTAGGCCTGGGGGAAGAAATAGCGCCTGAAATACATATAGCCCTGGATTGAAGTGTTAGGCACATAAACATAAGCTACCCGGCCGCCAGTAGCTTCTTCCACTTTTTTAAGGTTGCCTTCAACCCAGTCACGGTTGCGCAGTCCGAACTCATCAGCGATTGGGACTACTTTTACCGTGCGGGCACCTTTACCATCAGGGGTTGGGCCCACAGTAATTTCCACAATTTTGTCAGCTTTGTTTTCAAAATATTTAAAAAGGTTGTCTGGCGGGATAAGCTGATGGCCATCTACCGCCAGCAGGTATTCACCGGCTTTGACGTTTACTCCCGGCTCGGTGAGCGGCGAGCGAAGTTCTGGATTCCAGTTTAAACCACCGTAGATTTTCTTGAAGCGGTAGCGGCCATTGACGATTTCATAATCGGCACCAAGTAAGCCGACCTGAATGGTTTTGCGTTCGTAAGGTGTGTCGCCACCTCCAACACGGTGGTGGCCGACAGCCAGCTCGCTGCACATCCACATAATCAGCCGGTTAAGGTCATCACGACAGGCGAGGTCCGGCAAAAATTTCTCGTACTTTTTCTTCATGGCCAGCCAATCGCAACCATGCATGTGGGGGTCATAGAAGTAATCTCGGTTTATTCTCCAGGCTTCGTAAAAAATCTGTTTCCATTCTTCAGCCGGGTTGATTTTAACTTCGATGGAGTCTACGTTGATTTTCCCCTGACCGACCTGAATTTTTCCGCTGAGGTTGGTAATGCCCCAGGTGTTTTGAGCGGCATAGAGTAATTTTTTCTTATCGGCTGAAATCAGATAATTATTCAGGCCTTCCATGATGACTTCGTCTTTTCTGGTTTTGAGGTCAAAGTGGTGAAGCTTTCCGCCGCGGCCCTCGCTGCCCGGTCCGGCCATCATGGCTCCTATCGGAATAACAGGGAATTCTAAATAGTAGAGGTGTCCGGCTTCTCCTGTCTGCAGGTCAGAGTAATTTCCAGGTGCAATCGGTAAAGCAATTATACGGTATTCCAGCCCGTCAAAATCAATGACTGTTTCACCGCTTTCAGGCTTAGCCGTTTCGCTTTTGCTGGCGGGTGGTTTTTGCCCGGCAGTTTTTTCTTCTGGTTTTGCTTTGAGGTCAGGGGTGGTTTTAGCCGGTTCGACCGGTTTTTCTTCATCACTTTCTTTAGCCAGCGGATTTGGTAAATCTTTTCTCAAAACGACCAGGTAGAGCGAATAACTGGCTCGCAGGTCAGCATTGGACATATCAAACCACTGCTTGACCGGTCCGGCGTCAGTTGAGGACAGGAAGTAAAGATATTTTCCGCTCTGGTCAAAACGGGGCTCAGCCACTTCACTCAGGCCATCGGTAAGGGGGTAAGATTTATCCTTTTCTATGGAATAGACAAATACTTTCTGGATGTAGGTCTGGGTGTTTAAGGTATAGGCAATCCATCTGGAATCAGGCGACCAGGTGGCGTAGACGCTGCGAATACGACTTGGTCCGTAGAGATATTCTGAGGCGATTTTTTTGACGGTGCCGGTTTTAAGGTCTATCCAGTAAAGTGACCAGGAATTGTCGGCAAAAGCAATTTTCTGGGAATCGGGCGACCAAACCGGAGAATCGTAGAAGCCAGCGCCGTTCAGTTTGTATTTTTTGGTTTCACCCTTGCCATCCTGTGGTTTTATATGCAGTTCGTATTCACCGGATTCGTCGGAAAAATAAGCGATAAAGCGTCCGTCGGGAGACCAGACGGGGTTGCGCTCGTGAACTCCGGGAGTCTGGGTCAGGTTGCGGTAATCGCCTTTTTCTGCCGGCAGAGTGACGATTTCCCCGCGAAATTCAAAAACAGCTCGGGCGCCAGAGGGCGACAGGTCGGCATTTCTGATCCAACGGGCTCCTTTGGCAAAGCGTTCGCGCAGTTCGACCAGGTCGGTGGAAAGGCCGATGGTCAGGCGCTGGCTCTGACCGGTTTTGGGGTCAAAGAGATGCAGGTAGCTGCCCTGTTCGTATATGAGGCGGTCTTTGTTTCCAGCGGCATCTATAATCGGAAAGTCTTCATGATGGGTGAGCTGCTTGATTTCTTTGGTCTTGAGGTCATAACTGAAGAGGTTAAACTCGCCGTTGCGGTCTGAAAGAAAGAAGAGCTTGCCATCTGCCCAGATGGGGTCAATATCATTGCAGCGCCCTTCAGGCTGAGGAATTTTTTCTAGGGAGTTGTTTTTCCTGTCGTAGATGGTAATGATTGAATTGCGGCCGCCACGATAATTCTTCCATTGTCTAAAAGCGTCGGGGAAGTGATTGTAGGCAATGAACTGACCATCGGGCGAAACTTTTGCCCGGTAAACGTAGGGAATCATGATTTGCTCGGGGAAACCGCCATCAATGGATACAACGTAAAGATTGCTGGCTCCCCGGGCATAGGCGTTTCTGGTTGAGGTAAAGAAAATTTTCTTGCCGCAGGGGCTGAAATCCTGGACCAGGTCTGGACCGGGGTGCCAGGTCAGGCGGCGGGACTGGCCACCTTCGGCTGGCATCAAATAAACATCTACGTTGCCATCGTGCTCAGCACTGAAGGCAATCCACTTACCGTCGGGTGAGAAGACCGGTGTGCCCTGGACCAGCAGGTCTACGGTCAGCTGACGGGGATTTTTCCCATCAAGGTCAGCTACCCAGAGCTGGTTGGCGTAAACGAAAGCTATTTTATCAGGGCCGATTGCCGGCCGGCTGAGCATAGCTGTGTCTTTGGTGTTAATGGCCAGCAAGGCCGTGGCCATCATCAGGAATAACAAAGGGAATAAGAACAGGTTAACTTTTTTCTTAATCATAATTCCCCTCCATGGTTCATTTTAAATACTTTCCAATTTCCAATTTTCCAAGTTTATCAATCTTTATTATATCCAATGATCCTTGTTATTACATAATTTTTTGTTAGGTTGGGGTCGGACCACGCTATCTACTTGATTATTCATGATTTAACCTGTTTTTAAGGGGTTAAATAAGGCCTTAAAATTGTTTTTTATATGGGTAAAAACTGCCAGCCTGTAATCAGCCTCCGCTTTCCAGCTGCAGTAATTTTATTTTCTGGTAGCCCAAAAATGCTTTTAAGACCGATATTTCGAGTTAGTTAATGAACTAACTTGAAAGAAATATTACATCTTTCATGGTCCGACTCCCACCCCGACCCGACCGACCCCAACTCGGCCAACTCCTACCCCCCTGCTATCCAGACCTCAGTGGTTCCATCCCAATTAGATTTAGGGATAATATTTCTCTCAAGCTCGGGAATCGCATAATCGCATATTGGAAGGCGGGGAGAAGGTGCCGGAGGTTTATAGTTTCTCTAGGCTTCACTATGCTTCATTACCTCAGTGCTGGGCTGACTTTTACATTTTAAGTGCAGGTTTATTAATTTTCAGCCTGCCTGCTTAACTTTTTTCTGATTTATCCAGCGGAAGAATTTATTTCAGGAAAGTTGCTTAGCAAATTTTATAACCCTGAAGTTTTAAAAGTTTATACTAAATATCGCAGAATCGTTGCTGCTGTTTAGAAATGGAAAAAAGAATATGAGCCAAAGAGCAAGACAACCAAAAGGCTAAAAAATTGGTGAATGAGTATTGTGTCCCTCGTTTTTAGGGACCGACATGCGCCATCGGCAAAGTCACCTCAAAATCTTCGGTACGAAGGGCATTTTCCCGTTCTAAGTCAAGAAGATGATAATGGCCCATCTCCATGGAAGCGATGTATAGCAGGAGCTTGTGTTGCTCTGATTCGGGTGGGAAGTGGCCGGAAATAGCGGTGTAAAAATCGTGAGCAGCTTTTTCTGCCTGCATGGCCACCAAGAAAACTTCGCTTATCGGCAAGGTTTCTTTTTCTATTTTCAGCCCCGGCAGGGGCACCGGGCTTTTTTCCGGAAGCACCAGCTCCTGGCCAGGAAACTGCTGCCGGAACATCTTCTCAAAAGCCTGACGATGTTTTTCCTCTTCGGCCGAGAGAAATAAAACTCTGTCTTTTAAGAAATAATTTTCCACCGGCTCGGCCAGATTTTTGTAGAAATCCCGGGCTTCAATTTCGCTTTTCAAAGCGGTGAGAAGCAAATCCTCGAGTGAATATTTTGAGATATCCATGTTCTTCCCCTTTCATTTCTTTTCTACACTCACTTGCTGATAATGTCAATAGACCTTTTCTTTTAGGTTTCCTATGGCTATACCCTATGTACCCAATTAGACCGGGTGTATTGGGATCTGAACTGGTGGGTTTTTGGGGTCGGACCATGCTATCTACTTGATTATTCAAGAGTTAACCTGTTTTTAGCGGGTTAAATAAGGCATTAAAACTGTTCTTGATATGGGCAAAAAACGATAATAACCACCCTGGAATCAGTCTATTATCTTTAGCTAAAGCTATTTTTTGATATCCGGAAAATGCTTTTAAGACTGATCTTTAACCTTTAGTTATAAGCTAACTTGAAAGAAATATTACATATTTCATGGTCCGACCCCAAGTTGAACCCAAGTTGAAAGTTGACAGGAATAAGGCGGCTGTGGTAAAAGTAGCTGGTCATGGCCAGGAGAAATAGCTTTTTCGTCATCCTGCTGTTGGTTAGCTTTTTCTTTGTTTCCTCGGCCATAGATTTTTTCCACAACCATAAAACTATCCAGGAGCCGGCCAATTGCCCGGCCGGTCAATTTCTTCAGGTTTTCCTTTCGACCGGCACAACCCAGATAACATTACTGATACTTTTTGTCTTGCTGAAGATAATTACCTTAATTTCCTGCCATAAAAATAAAGAATTCTACGTAAAAACCCGCCTATCGCGTTCTCCGCCATTAGTCTGACCAGCCAGACCATCGCTATTTATTTTGGCTTTTCCCTCTTTTTTTAATGTCTTTTATTTTAGCGGAGGACGCATGAATAACAAGTTAAAAGATACCTGGCCTGGCGCTAAAAAAAGCCCCGGGCAGAAGTGGATAGAGATAAAGATAAAAGAAGATAGGATAAAAATTTTTTTCATTTTATTTTTATCTTTTTTATCTTTATTTTTAACGCTCTGCTTTGGTTCCTTTCTCCAGGCTGAAGCTCAACCACTCCTTCTTTCCTGCCAGAACACACCTATTTCCTCCGAATCTTCACCCGGTCATGCTCTAACTCTTAAAGAATGTCTGGACATCGCCCTGGCCAACAACCCGCTTATTCTTTCAAGCTATGACCAGTACGAGGCAGCCCGGGCCAGAGTCAACATAGCCAGAAATTTTCCTCAGCCAGGAATTTTGCTTGATTACCCGATGCAACCAACCTTAATTTCTCCAGGCCGTTCGGAAGAAAAGTTCTTCTGGCTAAACCAAACCGTGGAATTTCCCGGCCGTCGTTATCTCCGGACAAAATTTGCTGATTTAGAATCCAAGGAGATTTTCCAGGACAACGAGAGCCTGAAACTATCGCTTGCCTATCAGGTGAAAGAAGCCTTTTTTGGCCTTTTACTGGTTGAAGAACAGTTGAAATTCGCCCGCGAAAATCTTCAGCTCAACCAGGATTTTGTGGACCTGGTTGAAGTCAAGCATTCAGCCGGGGAAGTCTCTCAGGCTGAAGTTTTAAGAGCCCGGGTAGAACTGGCTAAGGCTGAAGCCATGGTCAAGCAGCTTGAAACTGAGCGGAAGATAACAGCTGCCCGCCTTAATGTTCTAATGGGCCGTGACCGGGACGGAGAAATACAAATTACCGGGGAGCTCAAGCAACCGCTGCTTTCCCTTTCCTTTGAGGAAGCCAGAAAAATGGCCATAGCCAACCGGCCAGAAATAAAAAAAGTAGAATATTCTGTCAACAAGACCATAGTTCAAAAAAAGCAGGCTTATCTTAGTTATTTACCTGATTTTAACCTCGGTTTAGCCCGGCATCAGTTAGAAAATGTTAAATACTGGGATTTCAGCCTGTCGTTATCTGTTCCGTTATTTTTCTGGCAGCCAAGGAGGGGCGTGGTAGCTGAGGCCGAGGCCCTTATCAGGTCCAAACAAAGGGAACTTAAATACTGGCAGGATATGGTTTCCTTAGATGTAGAAGAAGCTTACCAGCAGGTGCTGAGCTGCCAGGAACAGATTAAACTTTTTGAAAAGAACATTCTGGAGCAGACCGAACAGGTTTATCAATTATTTTTATTCAGTTTTAAGGAAGGACAGATCGGCGGACTGGATCTTATCGAAGCCCGGCGAACCTGGGTTGATTCCAGGATTACTTACGCCGAACATCTTTATCAACATGCTATTTCCTTAGCCGCACTTCACAGGGCTATGGGAATTATTCAGGAAGGTGACCAATGAAAATGAAAAACATAGCGATAATTTTAACGGCTTTGGCCATAATTTTTGCCGGTATGTCCTGCAAAAAAGGGCAGCCGACCGGAAAGACTATTAACCAGGAAAACCGACCCGCCAGCACCACGTCTGTGGCCTCAGAAAATTTCCGCGGCCGGGGACGAGGCGGCCAGGGCTGGCGATGGCAGGGAGAGAAAGTCAGGCTGGCGGATAAAGAAAAAGAAGTCGTTAAAATTGAAACAGCTCCGGTAACTCTGAAAAATATCCAGAGCCAGCTTACGGCCAATGGCAAAATCTTTGCTCCGAATAATAGAACCTGCGTCGTTAGCTACGCCTTCCCGGCCCGGGTAAGCCGGATTATTGTCAGGGTTGGCGAATGGGTGAATGAGGGTTCACCGCTCATTACCCTTCAGAGTGAAGAGGTAGGAAAATCCAGGGCTGAATTTTTCCGGGCCCAGGCTGACCTGGAGCTGGCCCAGGCCAATTATGAAAGGCAAAAAAGACTCTTTGAGCGCGGTGCTGGAGCCCAGAAAGATTTTCTGGCGGCCGAAGCGGAGCTTAAAGTGGCCCGGGCCAACCTTGAAGCCTGCGAGAAGAAGCTTCACCTGCTTGGTTTTTCTGAAGAAGAAGTTAAACAGATGTCATCTGTTCACCAGATTAATCCGGTCATTACCCTGTATTCTCCCATCAAAGGCAAAGTGGTGGAAATCAAAGTAGTGCCAGGAGAAATGGTGGACCAGGCTAAAGACATGATGGTTATTCTCGACCCGAGGGTGTTGTGGGTTGATGCCGAAATATTTGAAAAAGATATCGCCAGGGTTCACCCTGGACAAAAAGTGGAGATTACTGTGCCGGCTTATCCAGGCAAGACTTTCGTTGGTCGTATCAGCTACATCGGTGATGTCTTAAAGGAAGAAACAAGGACCATTACGGTCAGGACTGAGGTAGAAAATCAAGACCTGGAGCTGAAACCCGGTATGTTTGCCACCTTAAAAATCAACTTAAACGGCGATCAAGCAGTCCTGGCTGTACCTGAAGCTGCCATTTGTGACCAGCAGGGTGAGAAGTTTGTGTTTGTTCCCCAGGGTGATGGCTTCGAGTTGAGAAAAGTGGAATTGGGAGCCAGGCAGGATGGGTTTTACGAAGTGATTTCTGGACTGAAAGAAGGAGACCTGGTGGTAACCACCGGTAGCTTTCAACTGAAATCAAAGCTTCTGGAATCCGTCCTTAAAGAAGCTATCCACGACTGAAGCGAGCTCCGGAGCTGGAGGCGAAGATGATTAATAAAATTATAGATTTTGCCCTCAAACACCGGGTATTGACTATTTTCCTGGTTCTTCTGGTCTGTCTTTTTGGCGTGGTTTCCTACCTGAGGTTGCCCAAGGACATTTATCCAGATTTGAACGCGCCGCTGGTTAACATCATTACCGAAAACCCGGGCATGGCTTCTGAGGAAGTTGAAAGACTGATTACCTTTCCTCTGGAAAGCTTGATGGCCGGGACACCCGGGGTGACCAGGATTCGTTCTGAATCAACCACCGGAAATTCTTTAGTTACCGTAGAATTTGACTGGGGGATGGACATCTATCGGGCCAGACAGGTTGTTTCCAGCAAGCTGGACCTGGTTTCTGGACGGCTGCCGGCCGGGACGATGCCCCCGGTTCTTGGTCCTATAAGTTCGAGGATGGGAGAAGTTTTTGAATTCGTGATCACTGGAAACAACATAGACCCGATGGAACTGCGGACAGTAGCCGACTGGACCGTTAGAAGACGTCTCCAGGGTGTAGCCGGAGTTTCTTACATCATTAACCTTGGTGGTTATGTTCGCCAGTTCCAGATTCTGCTCAACCCGGAGATGCTTTATAACTACCGGTTGACCATTGAGGACGTGCGGCGGGCCGTGGAGATGAGCAACAGAAATTTTTCCGGCGGCATCATGACTCAGGGAGCGGAAGATATCCTGATCAAGGGAATCGGTCGCATCAGCAGCCTGGAAGATATCAGCCGGACGGTGGTGGCTTCACGGAATAACATTCCTGTTTATGTTGGCGACGTGGCCGAAGTTAAAATCGGACATAAGTTCAGGCGGGAGGATGCCGGCCACAACGGGCAGGAAGCAGTTTATGTGACCATGGAGAAGCAGTATGGTTCGGATACCTTAAGCACCATTGCCAACATAAAAAAGGGGCTGGCTGAAATCAAGCGTGATTTACCAGCAGGCATAAATCTTAAACCGGTATATGACCAGTCAATTTTAATCATAAAATCGATTCAGCACCTGGAATTTTCTATTCTTGAAGGCATCGTTTTGGTCATCCTCATCATGGTGCTTTTTATGGGTGAGGTGCGAAGCGCCCTGATTGCTTCTCTGACCATTCCTTTTTCTATATTAATTGCTCTGCTGGCCATGGAGCTTTTTGGCATCAAGCTGACGGTCATGTCTATCGGCGGTCTGGCCATTGGTATCGGGAAGATGGCCAACGGCTCGATTATTCTTGTGGAAAATATCCTGCGGCTGATGAAAGAAAAAAAAGGAAAAGCGTCTATCATTGAAATAGTTGGGGAAGCCAGCCGGGATGTGGGCAATTACCTTTTTTCTGCCAGCCTCATCATCATTCTGGTTTTTGTTCCGATGTTGACCATGAAGGGGCTGGAAGGCGCTATGTTCCGGCCGACGGCTTTTGCCGTGGCCGCCTCACTTTTTGGGGCCATGATGCTTAACTTGACTTTCCAGCCGGTGCTGGCCACCTATTTTTTGACTAACGTCCGGGAGAATCATAAGAAGAGAATAACTGACCGACTGCAAAAAATTTACGGTAAATTTTTGATAAAGGCTCTGGATAAAAAGAAGCTGCTGTTGAGCATTTTTGTCTTACTGATTGTGGTCGCTGTCGTTTGCTATACCTTCCTGGGCAAAGAATTTGTGCCTCCACTTGATGAAGGTTCGATGCTTGTTTCTACCACCATGCTTCCAGAAACTTCTCTTGAAGAAACGGTGAGGGTAGGCAAAGAAATTGAAAAGATGCTGATGAAATTTCCGGAAGTGGTTTCTGTTTCCCGGACGACTGGCTCAGCCGAAGGCTCAGAACACATGCATCCAGTTAACCATTGTCATTTCCTGATTGAACTTCTGCCGAAAGAGAAAAGGAAGAGAGATTTCAAGGAGTTGAGTCAGGCCATGCGCCACGAGCTGGAAAAATTTCCCGGGCTTTCTTACATCATTGAACAACCAATTGCCAACAAACTGGCCGAAATGCTAACTGGAAGTGAAGGCCAGCTGTCCATTAAGTTATTTGGGCCAGACCTTGATGTTCTTAACGAAAAGATTGAAGAGATAAAGGAAGTAGTCAGGGGAATTAGAGGTGCGGCCGACGTCCAGGTGGAGCAAACTCGTGGCATTCCGGAGCTGGTTATTAAGCCGGATCGGGAAAAGATAGCCCGCTACGGGCTGTCCATAGGTCAGGTAGCTGAAATAATTGAAACGGCCTTTAATGGTCTGGAAGTTACTGATGTTTATGAGCAGGACCGGATTACCTCGGTGCTGGTCAGGCTGCCAGAAAAATACCGGCAGGATGAGGAAGCCCTGAAAAACCTGCTCCTGGATACTCCTTCAGGTGAGAAGGTGCCCCTGGCCCTGGTAGCGGATATCAGAAGGAGCGAAGGTCCGCAGACTATTTTCCGCGAAAACATGATGAGAAGGAAAATTATTCTCGGCAACGTGGTTAAACGCGATGTCGGCGGCTTCGTAGAAGAGGCGAAGAAAGCCATAGAAGAGAAGGTTGCTTTACCCCAGGGCTATTTCGTGACCTTCGGTGGCCAGTATGAAAGCCAGCAACATGCGATGAAGCATCTGACGCTGCTGATGGCTCTGGTGCTGCTGATAATTTTCGTTGTGCTGTTTTCCTCGTTTGGTTCTATCTGGCAGGCTCTGCTTATCATCCTGAACATTCCTACAACTTTAATTGGCGGCATCATCGGTTTGCTGGTGGCTGGCCAATCGATGAATGTTTCTTCCACCATCGGTCTAATCGCTCTGTTTGGCATTTGCGCTCAGAATGACATTGTTCTGGTAGGTAAGATAAATGATTACCGGAAAGCCGGAATGCCCCTGCGCCAGGCAGTGGTAGAAGGAGCTCTGACCAAGTTCCGACCGATATTCATCACTGATATGGTGATGATCGTCAGCGTTCTGCCACTGGCTTTAATTCGGGCCACTGGCTCTGAGCTCCACCGTCCGCTGGCTACCGTTTACATTGGCGGCTTTTTCTTCGCCATATTGCTGAGGATGTTAATCGTGCCGGCTTTATACGAACTATTTGCCAAACTGGCCGGTGGCCATACACCAGAAGAATCTGAAAAATAAAAAGACCTAGCCGGGATTATCTTATTTTAATCAAGTGAGTGGCAGAGTGATACTGCTTCGCTTCAGGCTGTTTACTTTATTAAGAACAGGCTTAGGGCTAAATTAATACTTTATCTTTTCTACTATTTTGAGTAAGTTTTAAAAACAGATGGTGTTCGCCTTTAATCTCTTTGTGCTAAAAGCCAAAAGCAGCTGTCATGGCTAAACTGTTGTTATGTTAAAATTGTGTTCATCAGTTAGGCAACCATCAGATGCCTTTCTTTTAATAAAAATATAAGAACCCAAACATCCGGGAAATTATTTGATAATTTGCAGGCGGTCAATTCTTATTCTAATCTTTAAGGTGTGGTGTTCACCAGTTTTTAAAAAGCCTAATTTTTCCTGTAAATAAAAGTTCATTTAGAAGAAAAGAAGGCTAAATATTCACGACCCTCATGATAAATGGCCTTAGAATAACTGCACTTTTGGCGAAAAAGCCCGGCCGAACTTGACAATTAGAGCTCAGTATTATAAAAATAAAATTCGTAACACTCATAAAAAAATCTTTGGCCTACTCTGGAAGACAATAGAGAGTTTCTGATGGAAAACAAAGATAAGGCCGTAGAGCAAATTTTTAGCTTTAAGCCGATTGGTTTCGTCAGGCACAAACACACCGACATTCCTCGTCATTGGTCGGCCTCCGATCTTGAAGGTGAGATTATTCTCCAGCCTGAATATCAGGATGGTCTGAAAGGTCTTAAAGCCGGGGATTTGATTGTGGTAATTTTTGGTTTTCATCTTTCCCCGCCTTTTAGCTTTGACAGATTAATCCAAAAGCCTCCTCATCAGCCAGAGCCTCGGGGAGTTTTCGGGATTTGCTCGCCTCATCGGCCCAATCCCATCGGTCTTTCCATCTTGAAAATTCTTGAGATAGATAAGAACGTTTTAAAGGTCAAAGGATTGGACATGTACGATGGAACACCGGTCTTTGATATTAAGATTTATATTCCTTATAGAGAAGAAAAGAAATAGGCCGGTATGAAAAAGATAATGATAGAGCTCGAAAAAGGAAATTATAAAAAGGAAGATTAAAGAGCAAAAGTCAGAGACTCTGGCTAAAGAAATTCTTGTTAGTTCTCAAGGCAAAATAAACATGAATAAGGACAGGAAAAATATCTTGGGCGAAAAAAGACAGAAGATTTTAAAGGATAATCAGGTGAATTGTCTAACGAGGGTGGCGGAAAAAAGAAAGGAAGCCAGGTTTTTTATCCCCTCAATTGCACCTACCTGGCGGTCCCCGCTGCTCTTTTTCCTGTTCTTAATTTTAGTAATAAATTCTATTTTGGCTCCATTACTTTTTGGGTCAGCTTCTATTGGCCGAGAATTAGGGCGACCAGAGGTGAAAGGGTTGGTGCGGAGAATAACTGACTTAGCTGGACGCCAGGTAGTTATTCCAGAACAGGTGAAAACCATAGTCGCTCTCAACGGCTCCTTGAGATATGTTGTTTACCTGCAAGCGGTTGATTTAGTCATAGGGGTGGAGGGGATAGAAAAAAATAAAAATCTTCTTAACGGTTCAAACTTCCAGTCCGGGATTTCTGGCCGTCCTTACCAGGCAGCCATTTATGATCGCATGGAAAAACTTCCCTTAGTGGGAGAGGGTGGACCGGGAAAACTGCCTGACCTCGAAATTCTCTTTACTCTCCATCCTGACCTGGTTTTAACCTTTGAGCCGCAGGTGGCTGATTTTGTCCAGAGCCGAACTGGTCTGCCGGCAGTCGTCCTGAGCTATGCCGGTACTAATGGAGTAGATTTTGAAGAAATAAAAAAATCCTTCCTGTTCCTTGGCCAGTTACTCGGCCGGGAGAAAAGAGCAGAAGAGCTTAATCATTTCATTGACCAATGTGAGAAAGACTTGAGGCGCCGAACCTCCGGTATGCAGCCGGCAACTGTTTATATAGGCGGCATTTCGGCCCGAGGGGCTCATGGACTGATCAGCACGGAAGTTTCTTACCCTCCGCTTCTCTGGATTACCGCTCATAACGTGGCTGATGAACTCCAGCAAAAAGGTCACGTTTTTATTGATAAAGAAAAGCTTTTGAGCTGGGACCCAGAATATATTTTCTTGGATGCCGCTGGGCTGACGCTAATAAACGAGGATTACCTAAAAAACCGCTCTTACTATGAACATCTTTCTGCTGTGCGGCAGAAAAAAGTTTTCACCGTTTTCCCTTTTAATTTTTATCGCACGAATCTTGAGGTGTTAATTTCCAATGCCTATTTTATCGGTCGGACCCTTTATCCGGAAAAATTTTCTGAAGTTGAGCCAGAAAAAAGGGCGGCGGAGATAATAAAAGAATTTGTCGGGGCAGATGTTTTTACTTGGCTGAAAGCCGCCTATCCGGGCTTTAAGCAGGTGGAATTTTCAGAAAGCGGGATAAAATTAAAATGACCGAGTTTGGAGGAGAAAGGATATGAGGTTGTGACGAAAAGGAGAAGAAGTTGATAGCCAGTCGTGTCCATGACAGATGAGGGAAAGAGCTAAAAGGATAATGGGGAAATTAAAACCGTTAATTGGCCAGAAAAAATGGCCTGGCCGAGCTTCTCAGGTGGCGTAGGTAAAAAATGAATACAGAAATGAAAAATAAAATAAATAAAGAAAATGTTGAAATAGGAGCCGCTGTTTCAGAAGCCATTAAAAAAGAAACGCAGGTGCAGCCCGGGCTGTCTAACGGCAGGTCTATTCTGGCGGCTTATCATCACCGAATAAAAAAAAGATTGTGGCTGGGTGTCGGTCTCGGCCTTATTTTAATATTTTTGTTTTATTTATCAATAATTACCGGGTCCGTAAACCTGAATCTCGGGCAATTGCAGCAGGCTCTCTTCCATAAATCTGATTTAGCCTTTGTTCTCTGGAATATCAGGTTGCCGAGAGCTGTGGGGGCGGTGCTGGCTGGAGCAGCTTTAGGCTTGGCCGGTGCGGTCATGCAGAGCCTCCTTAAAAACCCCCTGGCTTCACCTTTTACCCTGGGCGTTTCTCATGGAGCAGGCTTTGGCGCGGCCCTGGCCATAATCATTTTTGGGGCCGGTCAGGCCCATAGCTATGGAGCTGAGGCGGTAAGCGTATTTCGCAGCTATACCGTGGCCGGTTTAGCCTTTCTTGGAGCGCTGACTGCGGTTGGACTGATTCTGGTGATTTCTTATTTTAAAAAGGTAACTGCGGAAAGTATCATCCTGGCCGGCGTGGCTCTGAGCAGCCTCTTTAGTTCGGCAACCATGTTCCTTCAGTATTTTGCTTCTGATGTTCAGGTGGCAGCGACTGTGTTCTGGATGTTTGGTGACCTGAGCAAAGCCGGCTGGTTAGAAAATAAGCTAATTTTTTTCTGCCTTTTGCCGGCCTTTATTTATCTTTATTCTGAGCGCTGGAATTTAAACGCTTTGCTTTGGGGCGGAGAAGTGGCTAAAAGTCTTGGTGTTAAGTTAGAAAAGTTGAGACTGGCAGGACTATTTTTATCAGCCCTGGTGGTTTCTGTGGCTACGGCCTTTTTTGGCATTATCGGTTTTATCGGCTTGATTTCTCCCCATTTTGTCCGCTTGCTGATTGGTAACGATTATCGCTTTGTTCTTCCTTATTCAGCTCTTTCCGGCGCCTGTTTTCTTCTGGCAGCTGACCTTCTGGCCCGGAGTCTCTTGCGGCCGGTAGTTTTGCCGGTTGGCATCATAACATCATTGGCTGGCGTGCCAGTGTTTTTCCTTTTACTTTTCAGAAGAAAGAGGAATTGGTATGCTGAAAGTTAAAGAGCTTTCCGCTGGTTATGGACAGACTGAGGTTTTAAAAAATATTTCCGCTGATTTCTACCCGGGCGAAATAACGGCAGTACTTGGTCCTAACGGCAGCGGCAAGACCACTTTATTCAGAACATTAGTGCGCTTGATTAAGCCCCGGCAGGGCCAGATTTTGCTTTATGGGCAAAACCTGGAAAAACTGAGTTCTAAACTTCTGGCCCAGGAGGTAGCTTATCTTCCGCAGCTGATGGAAATAGCCGGTAATACCACGGTATTCGAAGCTATTTTGCTGGGCCGCAAACCCTATCTTTTGTGGGATACTTCAGCCAGAGACCTGGCTGTGGTGGAAAAAGTTATCCGGTGGCTGCGCCTTGAAGAATTTGCTTTCAAAACTGTTAGCGAGCTAAGCGGAGGTGAAAAGCAGAAAGTACTATTGGCCAGAGCTCTGGCCCAGGAGCCAAGGGTTCTGTTGCTGGATGAACCAACCAATAATCTTGACCCCAAAAACCAGCTGGAAATATTGAAGCTGGTGAGGGATCTGACCTGGAAAGAAAAGTTAATAACGATTATGTCCGTTCATGATTTGAGCCTGGCCTTGCGCTTTGCTCAGCGCTTTATCTTGATGAAGGAAGGAAAAGTTTACTATCAGGGGCAGAAGGAGATTATTTCCAGGGAAACTTTGCAAGACATTTTTGAAGCTGGCTTAGAAGTAATAAATTACGAAGGTCGCACTTTAATTTTGTGATAGCTATCTTTGGCCCAAAATAGTTATTTTTGGCCCTAGAAATTGCCTTTGCCAGGTGAAGAAATTTGATAGCCCACGACCTTTCTAAAAGCGTCCTCCTTGCCCTTTTCTTTTTTTGCGGTGCCAATATTTTGAATTATTCAGGCTATGAGCACTGGAGCTTATAAAATTTTCCGGTTGACTTAAGATTCAGGCAGATTTTATACTCAGTTTTACTCGGTTTTATTGAAACAAGAGCAGGACAGGTGCCACTTTGCTGAGTTATGTTTATCGTTTTTCTGGAATATTTCCGAATGGGTGGCCGGTATCAGGTAAAATGCCGTGGTGGCCTCATACTTTAAAGACGTTAAAAAATAATGATGCGTTTTGGCCTGCGAGATCTATCTTTAATTTTGAAATTTGAAATTTTAAATTTCAAGTGAAGAGTTTTGCTCAGGGAGGGCATAGAATGAATTTAGAGGATCGGGATTTGAAAAAAGGTTCTGGCGAGGCGGCGATTAATTTAACGATAAATTTTACCCGGCCGGCAAAAATTCCTCATCCGGCCAACATGGCCTCAGCAGAAAATATTTCCAGGCAAGAATTTGTTGCTTTCCCGGCAAATAATTCACCGTTAGCAGCCTGTGTTTCTTTTTTGGTCATTTTTACCCTTCTAATTTTTTCCTTTTCTTGTCAGGCAAGAAAAGAAACTTCAAAGGTTGAAAGCACGGCTCAGACGACAGAACTTCTAAAGACCAAAAAACCATTACCTCGCAGCGAATCATTCTTTGGACTGCATTTTGACCTTCATCCCAATGCTTCTGACACCGAGCTGGGAGCTGATGTCAGCGAGGAAAACATCGCTGAGCTTCTGGACCGGGTGAAACCGGATTATGTCCAGTACGATTGCAAGGGCCACCCAGGTTATACCGGATACCCGACGAAAGTGGGCTGGCCATCGCCTGGTATCGTCAAGGATTCTCTGGCCATCTGGCGAAAGGTAACGCGAGAAAAAGGTGTCGGCCTTTACATCCATTATTCTGGGGTCTGGGATTCTAAAGCCATTGAAGAACATCCGGAGTGGGCCAGAATTGAGGCCGAAGGAAAGCGCGACCCCAACGCTACTTCTGTTTTTGGTCCCTACGTTGACCGGCTGCTAATTCCGCAGCTTAAAGAGGTTATCGCCGCTTATGACCTTGACGGAGCCTGGGTTGATGGCGAATGCTGGCGGGCGGAGCTTGATTATTCACCCGAAGCGCTAAAAGCCTGGCAAAAATATTCTGGAAAAACCCGAGCTCCAAAAGGCCCTTCGGACCCGGACTGGTTAGAGTGGAAAATGTTCCAGCGCCAGGCCTTTG